>Ga0206993_1057_pt1 | contig 25943 bp, 27 predicted proteins | sample Alteio_BWMinCont_7_FD_153499 | JGI IMG/M metagenome (GOLD analysis project Ga0206993, IMG submission 153499) | Enriched cells from forest soil in Barre Woods Harvard Forest LTER site, Petersham, Massachusetts, United States -... | ecosystem: Environmental > Terrestrial > Soil > Temperate forest >... | reverse complement strand
GCGCAAAGAGCGAGAGCCGCGGCGCGCTCGGCCCAAACGGGCTTGCGCGAAAAAGTCGAAAGCAGATGGGAGACGATTCCGAAACACGGAAGCATGGCGACATACACTTCGGCCTGGGCGAAAAACCAGAAGAGTCGCTGCCAGAGAGAAAGCAGAGTGGCTTGCGCAAGGGACGCTGGCTGCTGCGAGAGAAAAGTGAGCGGCGAGAAGAATTGCGAGGCGAGGAGGCGGTCGGAGAGGAGAAAAACACAAGCGGCCAGGAGAATGCTGAAAATCAATATGCTCAGAATGGCATTGATGAACCAGGCCCAAACGGTGAGGGGCATTCGCGGCAAAGTCATGCCCTTGGCGCGAAGGTCGAGCGTAGTAACGGTAAAATTGAGCGCTGTGAGCAAGGCAGCCAGGCAGAAGAGCGCGACGCTAGTGGTCCAGAGTGTGAGGCCGGCGTCTGGGGGAACGAAAAAAGCTGCGGTCATGCCAGCCAGCGAGGCCACCGTGGCCCAAAACGAAAACAGATTCAGCGCGGGAAATGCCATTTCTCGAGCGCCGATTTCGAGAGGCAAGAAATAATTGCCGAAGCCGGCTTGCGGCGCTGTGGTGAGCACCAGGAAAACCATCAACGAGCCGTGAAGCATGGTGACAGCGGCGTAACGCTCCGGCGTGCCGCCGAATCCGGAGAGAAAAGGGATTTGCGCGGTTGGCCACACCAGGTGAATGCGCATCAGCAGCGAGAGGAACATCCCGAGAAGCACGCTGCCCAAGGCCAGCCACAGATAGCGGAGACCGATCACTTTGTGACCGGAGTTGAAAATGGTGCGGGCTAGAAAACCGGGAGTCGGAGTTTCCGGCGCCGCGCTGCCGCCGCTAGGGTAGGTGACCATTCCGAGTGCCACTATACGCCTGACAGCTGGATGCGGGAAGCCGTCGGGGAGGAGTGGTGATTGGTGACTTGTAACCGGTGACTGGCGGAAGAGAGGAGAGTCCTGCAGCGTTTCGCTTGCCGGTGCCATGGCGTCGAAGAACAGCGAACTGAAAGTTGGGACGATGGAGATGGAATTCTACGATTGAAGGAGGTATGGTACCCGCCCGTGTCAGCCGCTTGCCAGTCGCGCCGCGAAGAGTAAGGCTCAGTGCGTGATCGGTCGAGCCGACCTGCCTCGAGGAGGTCCGCGTCCAAGTGGAGGGTTAGCCCGAACCGGACATCTTCCGGCGGTTCCCGAGGGCGATTCTTATACGGACAATTTGGTCTGTTCAGGAATACGGGGCGATCCGGAGGATAGGAGCAATTAAGCGGGGAGAATTGGTAGATTGTGGGTAGGAATCTTTTATGGAAGCCGCCAGCCATCGTCCGACCTGGAAGACGTTGTTGGCGTTCGCAATTATTTATTTTGTGTGGGGATCCACATTTCTCGCCATTCGCGTCGGCGTACGCGAAGTTCCGCCATTTCTTTTGGCAGCGATGCGGTTCCTGATAGCGGGAGCCGTTCTGTGTGGCTGGACGATCGCCCGTGGCGAGCGCTCACCGAACGGGCGCCAATGGGCGTCTCTAGCTTTACTCGCCGTGCTGATCTTTGTGCTCGACTACGGACTTTTGTTTTGGGCCGAGCAGCGCGTGCCTTCCGGCGTTGCCGCGGTCATGATGGCCACGATCCCGGCGTTCATGGCGGTGTCGGAGATCGTTTTTCTGCGAACACAGAGACTGACTCTCCGCTTGGCCTTGGCGCTGCTGATTGGCATCGGGGGAGTGCTGGTGCTGGCCAGCCGCTCGTTGAACGTCGACGGGACCCCCATAGACAGGGTGGGCGCCGTGGCGCTGATTTTTGCGTCGATGAGCTGGTCTGTCGCTTCGGCGCTGATGCGTAAACTGCCGCTCCCCGCTTCCAAGACTATGAGCTCGGGAGCGCAGATGTTTGCCGGCGGAATGTTTCTGGGTCTCACGTCGGTCGGGCTGGGCGAATTTCGTAATTTTCATCCGTCGAACGTTTCGCGCGGAGCGTGGCTCTCATTGCTTTACCTGATTGTCGCGGGTTCCATCATGGGGTTCACCGCTTACGTCTGGCTGCTTCATCATGAATCGCCAACAAAGGTCGGGACTTACGCTTACGTGAATCCGGTTGTGGCCGTCCTGGTGGGATATTTCCTGGGAGGCGAAGCGCTGAACTTGCGAACCATTCTGGGGAGTCTGTTTGTTTTGATCAGCGTGGTGGTGATCACTACGACGAGAGCGGGGCAGGCCATAGCGGGAGCTTTCGTGGAAGATCCGGGCTGACAGATGATCCGTCGCGTTGCGGACATTTGCAGTTTCGCCGTTGTGCGGTCAAATCGAAGGCGCTGAACGTATCTAGAAAAAGGATTGGCAGCCGCGAAGGACTAGGGTGCTGGCGCGATGATCAACGCACAAGACGAAGTGAGTTGGATGGCCTTGTACAAGGTGCGGTACAAGGGACAATTCATGGCATAGAACCCATGCACGCGGTCGACAATTTCGCGGAACTCTGGCGAGGCTGCCAATTGCATGGCAACGTGAATGCGTCGAATCACCAAGACGCCGTCCTCGGTCTCCACTTCTCCAGTAACGTCCGCAGTGAGCTTGCCGTTACTTGCATCAATCTGTCGCGCTTCCAGCGCGCCGCCAAAAGTGCCCATCATTCAACCAGCCGTTGAAGCGATCACATAGTCTATGGTCGCCGCGTGGGATTCTCCAATTTTTGCCGGGTCGACCTTGTAGTGCTTCGCGATTCCGCCGTGCACACTGAAAATGACCGGTTGTGACTCACCGGGCAAATAAGCGATGCGCAATGGCCCCATCTTACGCTCAATTCTTATTTTGGAAACGTACACGACCTCGGACATAGCCGACCTCCCGACCGGTCTGGCATGCAAACAGCGGACCGAGCAGTGGACCGCGCCCCGTCACCGCAATGAACCCCGCGGTGCTGGTAGCAACTCCCTGGATTGGCGTGGACGCGAAATGGAACTCTTCGATGTACACGCCGGGAGTGCGAGGCGCCATCATAGGTCAAGAGGTTAAAGGGTGGATGGCCGGAGCGCAAGATGGGCTTTCGCGTTTCCAACCATTGATTTTTCTCGGCTTGCGGTAGTACTCGAAATGTGGCTGTCGCGAGTCGACTGAAGATGGCCACTTTGTGCACGGATGGGAGTTGACTCTGGTCTTGCGTCTCGACGAGAATTTGTCGAGGTCAAACAAATGGTTGTGAGTACCGAATACGTGGACATTTCTCTGGCGGGTTCGCCGATGCGAACCTTCGTTGCTGCGCCGAAAGCCGAAGGCGAATATCCCGGCATTTGGTGCTATTCCGACATTTTTCAACTCACACCGCCATTGCTGCGCACGTGCGTGCGGCTGGCCGGGTATGGATTTGTCGCCGCCGCGCCGGAAATTTATAGCCGCATCGAACCGCCGGGAACGGTGATCCCCTTTGATGACGCCGGGCGCACGCGCGGACAGCAAGACGCCGCGAAGACTCCGGTCGCGCATTTTGATGCCGATTGCCGCGCTGGGCTGGACTGGCTTTCCAAGCACCCTAAAGTGGGGCGCGGGAAAATCGGCGTGGTGGGTTTCTGCATCGGCGGGCACCTCGCCTTTCGGGCTGCGTTCCAGCCCGACGTGCGCGCAACCGTGTGTTACTACGGCACGGGCATCCATGACGGGAAGCTCGGTCAGGACGCAGATGCGGGTTCGTTGGCACGCGCAAAAGAAATACGCGCTGAACTTCTAATGATCTTCGGGACCAAGGACCCGCACGTGCCCGATGCGGGACGTGCGACCGTTGATCGTGGACTGCGTAACTCCAGTGCGCGTTATAACACGCTTTTGTACCCCGCGGAGCACGCCTTCACGCGGGATGAAGGGCCGCGATTCGATCCGGAGGCGACGGACCTGGCGTTCGCCGAGACGATTCGCTTATTCCGTAGAGTTTTCCACGATTGAAGATCCCGCGCAGACAATCTTCGCGAGCGGCGAGCAAGGAGAGCTGCCTGCGATACCCCCAACCTAAACACGAGCACGACAACGGAACGAAAAGCCGAGGAACTTGCGACAGAAGATTCGCGTGGTCAGGGCAACTGCGCTCCCTCGGTCCCCACGTAGACGGCGTAGAGAGACTGGCTGGCAGCCATGAAGAGGCGGTTTTTCCTGGCGCCACCGAAGCAGAGGTTCGCGCAAGATTCCGGGAGATGAATTTTGCCAATGAGCGTGGCGTCGGGAGCAAAGATGTGGACGCCGTTGTAGTTTTCTCCCGCCCATCCGGCGGCGGACCAGACGTTGCCATCTACATCGCAGCGAATGCCGTCGGAATTGCCTGGGGACATATCCACAAACATGCGGCCATTCTTGAGGCGGGCGCCATCGACTACGTCATAGACGCGAATCTGGTGCGCATCGGTGGGATGCCGAGGAACCCCGGTGTCGACGATGTAGAGAAGTTTTTCGTCGGGAGAGAAGCAGATGCCGTTGGGCTTATCCATGTCCGTGGCCACGACAGTGACCTCGCGCGTTTTCGGATCCAGACGGTAAACGTTGGCGGGAAGTTCGAAGGGGGCTTTGTGGCCTTCGTAATTCGACATGATGCCATAGCCGGGATCGGTGAACCAGATGGCACCGTCGGAATGCACGGCGAGATCATTGGGGGCGTTGAGTCTCTTTTCTTGAAAACGATCCATCAGCACGGTAATGCTGCCGTCGTATTCAGTGCGGGTCAGTCGCCGCGAATCGTGCTCACAGGTGAGCAGGCGGCCCTGGCGATCGCGGAAGTTGCCGTTGCTGTAATTCGAAGGGCTGCGAAAGACGGAGACTTCTCCGGTATCCTCGAGCCATCGCAGCATGCGGTTGTTGGGAATATCGCTGAAGAGGAGATAGCGGCCATCGCCAAACCAGACGGGGCCTTCCGCCCAGCGCGTGCCGGTGTAGAGGCGCTCGACCGCCGCGTTGCCAACTTTGTATTTTGCGAAGCGCGGATCAATGACTTCGACGGCGGGATCGGGATAGAGGACGGGAGTTTTCTGGGATTGCTCGGCGGCACGCGCCAGTGGTTGGAACGCCATGGCCGTCGCGGCGCTGGCGGTAAGGTTCATGAACGCCCGTCTCTGCATCGGTCACCTTCCGGCGGAGAATCCGCTGCGACGCACAATATCATGGGCTGTTGTGTCGTGGCATCAGCCGATTGCGATACGTCGGGGTTGAATAGATGCCGGGGCGCCGTTTCCGTGAGGGGGCGCCTTTACTCAACTGAGCAGCAGGATTTTAAGACAAGTGATTTGCGCCTCGGAGGCAGAAATTCGCGACGCGGCTAATCGTTCAGCGGAGGCGCGGGATCAGACTCTGCTGGCTTTGACGTGAATCTCTTCGTTGCGGAGGCGGTCACATTCGGAATTGAGGGATTTCGCGAGCCATTGGTCAGGGTCTTGATCGGTGCGGTAGGAGCGGGCGTGTTCGGCGACGCGCTGCATAACCACCGAGCGGACCTTCTCGGAGACCACGCCGGATTCGAAGTGACGTGCGATGGCCGAGCGAATGAGCTCGGCGTTGGTGGCGCAGAGGGATGTCAAGGCCAGGGCGTCGTGCTTATCGGTGGCGAGGCGAATGAGGGCGTCGCGGTTTGTCATTGCTGCGCCTTGCCGCGACGTTTGCGTAATCCATTCCTCCAGAGCGGGCACCGTGCGAAAAGTCTTGGAGTTTATTTTCCAGGGGATGCTGGCCCAGAAGACGGTGACACTGTTGGTGAGGCTGTCGAGACACATGCGGTCTTCGGCGTTAGCGGTGGGCTTCTTCAGCCAGAGAACGGTTCCGTCGTCGGTTTCTTCCACGTCAACGAATCCATTGCTCCGTGCAAGGTCTTGGAATGCTTTGAGTTTTTCCATAGCAATTTCAGTTTACGCTCAATCGAGCATGGCGCCGGTTAGATTTCACGAGTATTCCAAGCTGGCTAGCACGCAAACGACAAGGGACTAAAGGCTGTACCATTTTGGAAAAGCCCTCATGGGGGGCGAGTTCACGCTTTAGGGGAGACGCGCGCGGCGTAAAGTGCCCCGGCGGATGCAAATGAGAAAGCCATGTTGCGGATCGAGCTTGCCGGGGGTTTAGTGTACCGCCTTGGTTCAACTTGTCGGAGGCTCGTTGCGGTTCCTTATCGATGATCCTGGCGGTAGACCGTGCCGCCTTTCATCACGAAGCTGACTTTTTGGAGGACGCTGACATCGTTCAGCGGATCGCCCGGAACAGCAATGATATCCGCGAGATAGCCTGATTTGAGAGCACCGATTTGATCTTGCCAGCCGAGTAGCTTTGCGCCACTGAGCAGGTCGGCCTGGAGGGCGGCGAGCGGGGTCATGCCGTATTTGACCATGAGGGTGAGTTCGCGGGCTTGGGTGCCGTGCGGAAATGGGCCGACATCAGAGCCTACCGCCATGGGAACGCCGGCGGCGAGTTGCTTGCGAAATTCTTGGGCATGGAAGTCCTGCATGCGGCGTTCGCGTTCGGATTGAGCAGGAGTGGCGGCGTGATCGGCGAAGTATTCCGCGATGGCGAAAGTAGGAACGGCGAAGATCTGTTTTTCGCGCATTAAACGCATGGTTTCTTCGCTGAGTTGGTAGGCGTGGTCGATCGAGACTACGCCTGCGCGGGCTGCATAGAGAGTGCCGGGCTCACCGGTGGCGTGGACGGCAACGTGTTTGCCGCTGCGTGAGGCTTCTTCGACGGCGGCGTGGAGTTCGGCTTCGGTGTACTGGAAGGGCGTGGAGAAGTGGCCGTCCCGGAGAGAGTCGGGGCCTGTTTCGTAGACCTTGATGAAATCGGCGCCTTCTTTAAATTGCTGACGGATTACGGTGACGAGTTCGGCGGCGTTGTTGGCGTAGGTGGCGTTGGACAGGACGTGCTGGTCGGGATTGTAGCGGATGGCGTCTTCGTGCCCGCCGAGAATGTCGACGGCGTTGCCGCTGATGCGCAGGCGCGGGCCGGGAATTAAACTGTGATTGATGGCGTTGCGGATGGCGGTGTCGGCGGAGCCTGCGCCTTCGGTGCCCATGTCGCGCTCGGCGGTGAAGCCCGCCATCAAATCATCGCGGGCAGCCAGCAGCGCGGAAATCGTGCGCTCCGGTACGGACTCTTCGACGGTTTGCAGATCTTCGGCGCCGGGATGGAGGAAGAGGTGAACGTGAACGTCGATCAACCCGGGGAGAAGAGTGGTGTCGCCCAGGTCGATGACTTCGGCTGCAGCGGGGTGTTTGACGACGGAACCCACCTCGACGATGCGCTCGTCTTCGACGAGGACTTCGCCGGGAGAGACTATTTTTCCGGATTCGATGTCGAGGAGGCGTGCGGCATGCAACACCGCGGCATGCTTCGATCCGGCCGGCAGGGATTGCGCCAAACCAGGAGAGAAGAGAACGCAGGAAAGCAATGCAAAGGACAACGGTGCCAGGAGGGCAGACTTTGATTTCATAGTGCCCGAAATGATAGCACTCCCGCTTTTATCTCCGGCACAGAGTCGCGGAATGAAGTGGAGATGGACCGGCGGCGTGACACGCGGCGACCAACTGGTGACTTTGGAGCCATTGCGTGATGGAACCGTGCGCGCGCGGCTGGGCGTTACTCAGGATCTGGACGGCGAGCTGGCGGGGACGCCGAAGATAGTTCTTGAACTCCTCCTGGGAAAGATAGGCCTGCAACAGGCGCGTGCAAACAGGATCGAGTATAAGGGCGATCCCAACGTTTTGCGAAGAGTGACCGCGCACAACACAACTGCTTGGCCTGGGACCTCTGGAACAAATTCCTGATTCTAATAATGCGTGAATTGGCAGAGGGGGGAAGAGCGCACCCGCTAGTCCGCTCTCCTTTGTCCGCGACGACAGAGCGTGCTACGCTGCGCGCGCGATTTGAAAGAAGGAGATTCTGGATGCGAGTTCGACGGGTGGCTTGGCTTTGCGTTTTTTTATTTTTTCGGGCGACTGATTGCCGGGGGCAGGAGGCAGCAGCGGATTTGGACCACGTGGTGCAGCGGATGGTGGCGCAGGAAGGAGTCGTGGGAGCGTCCGTGCTGGTCGCACGTGGAGACAAAATCCTTTTGCACAAGGGCTATGGATTTGCTGATCTCGGGCTAGAGGCGGCGGCGAAGGACGAAACCGTTTATCACGTTGTGGGGCCGATGCTGCCGTTTACGGGAATTGCGGTGCTGCAGCAGATGGAACGAGGGAAGCTTTCGCTGGATGATGACATTTCGAAGTATGTGCCGGAATTTCCGTTGCAGGGGCATCGTGTGACGATCCGGCAACTGTTGAATCACACTTCCGGGATTGTGGACTATCACTACCTCGGCGATCCGATTGAAGCTACAAGCCGGCAACCCAAAGCGCTCGACGAAGTGATGGCTCTCTATGCGGGGAAAAAGTGGGTGAATGAGCCGGGTACGAAATGGGATTGGTCGATTTCAGGATTTCAACTGCTTGTGACGATTGTGGAACGGGTTAGTGGACAGAGCTTTGCGGAATACGTTAAGCGGAATATTTTTACTCCGGCGGGCGTGGCGGCCACAACGTATTGCGACGATTTCTCGCTGGTGCACGGGCTGTCTCGTGGGTATCGGAAATTCGAGAAGGGCTATGTGCCGGCAAACGAGAATGACATGGCATATAACGCGGATTTGCGGTTTTGCAGCACGGTGGGCGACATCTATCAGCTTTGGGAATCGATTCGGGCGAAAAGATTGATCGGGCCGAAAACGCTTGAAATGATGACAACCGCGGAAGGCGCCGCGATGCACATGAGTCCGCAAGACCCCAAAGCACAATATGGATTCGCGATAATCCTCAATCGCGAAGAGGAGCACCGGCGGATTGGGCAGCACGGGTCTTTACTTGGGTACAGCGGGAGCCTCTACGATTTTCCGGAGGATGGATTGACGATCGTGGTGCTGACGAACACGGAGGGGCAAAACGCTTATGCCATCACGCGGGCGCTAGCGAGGGCGGTGCTCGGTTTGCCGCAACTTCCGGCGCCGCCGGCCGCCTCTGCCGAAAAGATGTTAGAGGACAAACCCGTTTCCCAGGACGAACGGAAACAGCTTGCGGGAACTTATGTTTTGAAATTGGAGCGACTGACGCCGGGTTTGCACGATTCGTTCGAGCAGTACCGCAGAACGTTCCGGGTGTTCGATGAAAACGGGCGGTTGATGATCCAGGCGCTGGGAGAAGGACCAGAGCGGCTGCTCAAACAACAAGAAGGCAGCTTTACGACGCGCTCGAAACCCAGGAGCCGGGTGTCGTTCGTGGTGCAAGGACGGATCGTCGCCAGCATGAAGATGGATCCCTCGGATTTTGGAGTTCCGTTGTCCGGAGAGCGGGTCGGAGCGGGCGACCCGCAAACGTTTCACCGGCAACTGCAATAGAGCAGGCGGCGCTCATGGCGAGCGAACTCATTGCGAAAGCGGCGAACGCTAGAGTTTTTGGAAGAAGTGGGCGACTTTTTTGCCGGCCGATTCCGTGTAGTAGACCGTGACTTTCGCCGTTTTATCGGCGCCTTTGCCGATCTCCTTTGCGGAGGCGACCGTGTCGTGGCCTACCACTTGAAAAGTGTGCTCAGTTCCATCGGCGGCTTTGACCACAACGGTCTTGCCGTCTTCACTTACGTGACTGACCGTCCCGTCGACAGCGTGCAGGCCACTTTTGCCCACTTTATCGACTTCGACAGCGGTTTCTTCCGCGCCTTTCGCAGTGTAGTGAGCTACAACCTCAGCGCCCTCGGTGAGTCCGTGGAAGGAGTCTTTGGCGCCTGTGGCCGTGGCTTGGGCGCCGTGGACAGTGGTCCTGGCAACGAAATGAAAGGTGTGTTCGGTGCCGTCGGCGGTTTTGACGACAATAGTCTTGGAGGCTTCATCGACCTTGGTAACTGTGCCGTGAACGGCAGTGACGACGTCTTCGTCTGCGTGGGCGGGTAGGAGGAAGAGAGAAGCAACGGTGAACAAACCAAGCGCGTGTTTGAACATGGAAAGCCTCCAGTGCGTTGACGAAACCAAGTCTATTCAGAGACTAAGAATATCGCAAGCGGGCCAGGAAATGTACAGGGAAGAAGCAGCGAACCGAGGCGGGCGAAGAGGACACGCGAGGAAGCTGGCAGAAAGGGAAGGGGTCCGGGGGAGCGAGGTGTGTAGAAGATCTATTGGGGATGGCGAGCGCCATGTTTCCGCAAATATCAAAATATGGCGAGCCGGCACCACAAAAAGAATCCTGCGAGACCGCGTTATACGACTTGTCTACGTTTGTGGAAGACCCGCCGAGTGTCGCCCAGGGCGGCAAAGGCGTCATCGTACCCGGTTGCCCTTGTTGCAAGGAAACGATTCGGCACAATCGCACAGTTCTGGACCATCTGACGAACGACGTTCTACCCACGGTCATAAACAAGTTGCCGGCAGGTTCGTGACCCGCTGAACATAAGGTGAAAACCCGAGCCTCAATGCCAATCTTTCCCGGATTGCAGGGCACCATGAGTTCAATTAACTTGCAAATAGCGAGGGATACCATGATTCCACATCGTACCGTACGGGAAATTCCGCTCGGCAACCTCCAGCCTGTAGAGCCGCCAGTGGCGATACCCTTTCAGGATGCAGTGGCGATAAAGCTGCATGCGCGTGTCGTGGAGTTCATCGCGAAGCCTGAAAAAACTGACGAATTGCGAGGTCTCCTCCGCCAGGTGGTGACCCCGCTCCTTCGGGATCGAAGCGGGTTTATTCGCTCGGTTGTTCTGACCACGCATGAAGAACAACGTCGCGTTGTAGTCATCACATTTTGGAGCACAGAAGAGCATACTGCGCGCGACCCGTGGGAGGAGACTCCACGAGCGCGCGAGTTATTTTCACCGCTGATTGACGCTCTTTCGAGGACGCGAACCTGCAGGGTAGATGTTACGGAGGCGACAGAGGCCCGCAGCCAGGCGATAAGCCTGCCGATTTGCTGACCGCGTCCCGTCTACCTCACATCGCTGCGTGACGATAACAGATCGGCCCGGCTGCTGTTCGGATAGCCGGGCTTTTTTTTCCTCTTAGGTTTATACGACTGCTTCGAATTCGAAATCTGTAAATATTACAATCGATAAACGCGAGAGGGCCCCTTTCTGCGTACTAGAACCGCCATTCCGCAAGGGGCGCTTCCTGGCTCAAGAGACATGAAACGCTCGACTTATCACTGTTGGCGCGTAAAGTGCATGACCTTCAATGAGAGACATATTTGTTTGAGAAATAAATCGTGAGGACCTGCCTGAGTGGACTATATGGCTGTCAACAGATTGGAAGGTTGGGATGATACGACCTGCCAATTCTTTTGTGCTTGCTGCAAAACTAGAACCACTTTGCCCGCGCCACAACAAGATCATGCGATACGAGGCGAGCGGACTTCCTTCGGGAACCGACAATCGACCTTCCTATCATTGCGGTTACGAAGGGTGCAGCGTTCGCTATGACTTGGTCAACGGGTACTTCACATTACTCGGAATGCCCGAAGAAATAAATCCCGTGGAGGAACCGGGTGGCAACACGTTGAAGTGCGAGAAACACGAGGCTTGGTTGTACCGCAACAGAAATCAAGCGAACGAATGGGGTGACGAGTGGTGTTGCGGCGTTGAAGGGTGCGGGTTCTGTGTTCTGACAGGGACAAAGGGCAATCGGGTCAGGACATAATAGTTGGCCGAAAGGTGGTCCGACTGTTTTCTGACAACACCGACACATCATTCTAATCGAACCGCGGAACAAACGCGCCGATGTGACGGCGAATCGCTTGCGCGACGTCGTGTAAGCGCCAAGCCGGACGATTTACTAACTAAGTCCTTACAGTGGACAGAACGCCACAGTGGACGAGCGTGAAAGAGGAGCCCCATGGCAACAATTCCTCCACAAGAACACATTTTGCTCAACCTAACTTGCCCCCACTGCCACAAGATGAATTTGCTTGCGGTTGTTCCTGCTTCAGGCGCAAGTAGCTACGTTGAGTAACCGCCGGTGGTTCGATGGTCGGAATCTGAATTTGGTTTAGCGGTCTTCAAGAGCTTGTAGACTATTTCCTGGTTTAAAACTCGGTGTTCATTGAGTCCCTCTGGGAAGGGTGACGATCTACTCTGACGAACGGCGGAGCCTGTTCAACAAGGCGGCCAGATGCGGACGATCTACTTCCTTCACCGCCCTGAATTTCAGGCCCACGCCACGACCGGGATTTACATGCCGTACTACAGCGTCGGCCCTGATCTGTCCCTCTTGGACCAGAAATTCAACCTGTGTCTGTGCCCCAACAACTTTCGTACATCGCGTCTCGATAAACAGACCGCCCGGGCCCAGATTCCGAACTCGGGAAGTGTCATCATGTCCCCCACAACGCCAGTACACCCAAACGTCGGGCGTCTCGACTCGCGAGTTAAATCTCCTTGCAGGGGAAATCGGTTGTTGCCACATATACCACCGCCTGAGGGCTTTCCGTAGATGGCGGAATCCAGAAGTACGCAGGACTTAAAGGGCGGGAATCGTTCCGAACGATAGGTCTTACGAAGCCGAGGGCGCTACAGTTGACCGAGTCCACGCCTCTTAACTGGGGGACAACAGAAACCGAATTCTAGACTTAAGAAACTACGATTGCAATATGAAAAGTGGTCCGGAGCGAACCAGTGCCAACGCCGTTTGATGTAGCTGGTTCGAAGCGAGTGGAACTCTCTAGCCGTCGCTGGCATCTTAATGAACACAGCCCGTGGAGGATTCTATGTCTGGGACAAGTTCAGCGTCCCTTCGTACTGAGCCGCACCCTTGTATGCAGGTTGCGTGTCCATACTGCCGGACGAAAATGATTGTGAATGTCGGGTCAACGACCGACACCAGTAAGAACTCGGTTCAATGTTTAGGCTGTGACAAAACGTTCGTCGCAATCGTGCCCGGCCCTGTTGTTGGCGGACCTTTTACATTAAGTGATTAGTTTGAGCACAGAATTCCTTGACCGATTAGAGAGCCAGCTCAAAATTGGCAAGGAGCCTGCCAGCCGTCGGGCCATCGAGCGGATTTTGGACGTTATTATATTAAGAAGAGCTATGAGAACGGCCAATATCAAAGCCCAACGGAAGCGGAGAGAGATTTCAGACAGTTGGTTGAACGCGAAGAAAACGCCAAGTAGAGGGTAGTCGGCGATCCAGTGCGGAGTTTTGTTACTAACGCGCCATTTTCTGAAGCGTGTACAAAATAAGTTTGCGGTCGTCCTCGTTTGATTTGCCCAACAGTCGACGGAGTTTGTTTAGAAACTTCGCATCCTTGCCTGAATTACCCCATGCGATATTGTCGGAACCCTTGCGCTTGATTAGATTCGGGACTTCGGGCGGCTTCGCACCGTCGTAGAAGAGTTGGTACATGGGAATTTCTAAAGCACGCGCCAGCTTTTCCAGGGTCTCGACGGCTGGCACGGTATGCCCGTTCTCGACGCGGGAGATGTAACAACGAAGAAGGCCGGTGCGCTTTTCAATGTCGCCCTGGCTGAGTTTCTTTTGTTCGCGAAGTTCGCGGAGTCTGTCGCCAATGACCATGCCGGGGATTATTCCATCAGGGCGATTAGAAAGCAAATTAGGGGTCTCCGGTAAATACGCTCGGAGCAATCAAATTAAGTCATCGAAACGTAGTGTGGTAGAGCCGCTCCGAGCTCACCTCAAATATTTGACGTTTTCTCAAGAAATATGCAGTTTCAGTGTATTTGCTGCACTCCGGAAAAGATAGAGTGCGGTCGAGTGGATTCGAACCACCACGGTATCGCTACCGCCAGCCCCTCAAGCTGGTGCGTCTGCCAGTTCCGCCACGACCGCACAGAGGTGAGATGTACATCTTAACTGGCAGTCAGGAGGGCTGCAAGCGCTAGGGTTACATTTTTAGATGGCTTGACTTGGGCCCAGGGACGCAACGCGAGCAGCAGGCTGGTTCCCGAGTTTGCTCAAACAGATATATAGAAAGCAGTTCTTCCTTCCGGGCGCCCGCTCGCCGAGGCAACAAGCTCGTTCGGCAAATGCGGGATCATGAACTAGAATCGTCCGAACTCCAACAAGTTTCGGTTGGAGGTGATTTTGGCGCCCGCTCTGAGAACCAATTGACCTGTCTGATCGCGAGCGGCAAAACGCGATTCTCAAGTGCCCGTTAGGTGGCCAGAATATCCGGTTTTGAGAGGGTTCTTACATCTGAAAAGGGCTAAGTCGTTTGAACGCGCGGCAGAGCCGGTTGGTAATTGGCGCGTTACGAGCCCGACGACCTCCACCATGATGCCCCGCATTTAGTTGATAGCTGAGAAGAAGAAGCCGCGGCTTTCGCCCGAACGAAGAAGCCGCGGCTTTCGCCCGAACTCGGATAGAGTTCGGGTTGAGAATCCCTTTTCAAAGAAGAGAGCCGCCGTGAGAAAGAAATACCAGGGGAAAGACCGCAAGTCCAATCGCAAGTTCGAAGTCGTGCAGGGGCAAGAGTTGCTGGTTCGGGTGCCGCTACCGATGGCCGAGGTGTGGGCCGAGATGCAAGCGCAGGTGGAAGAGCTGACCTGGCAAACCGGACTGCAGATTCTGCGCGCTATCCTGGAAGGATGCCGGGAATGTCCCATTGCAAGAAGACCTCCCGGCGTGATTTATCATCGAGACAAGCAGAGCAATGCGTTCTGGCTCAGGGCGACGACTATAATAGTACGAGTTTTTTGTCCATACTGTGCTGCAGAAGCACACGGAGAAGGAGTTCAGTATGAACTAATCGACCGTGTGAATACGTTAAGCTGCGCAAGAGATGAGGGAGGGCCCCTGGAGCAGCCGACAAGGCCTCAAATCTGGAAAGGTGAGAGTCGTTTCTCCGTCAATGCCTGTAGACCTTCGTCCGGCGGTCCTTGCAGAGCTCGTATGAGCGATGAAGATGGTGTAACGCCCTTCGAGGTGGTGGTAAACGCCACCCTGACACGAGTAACGCTAGGGTCAGGCAAAGGAGCTCTGGGCACTCGGCTGTCCTAGCCCGTCCTAGCCCCAGTTTACGAGTTAGCGTAGTCCTTTCCACGTAAGTCCTTTTAGTCCAGGCATTTATTCGCCCGCGCTGCTATGCCCTAAGTTTTGAACGTCTCTACCTGTTCACACGGTGCTCCGCATTCTTTGTTGTGCGCAGCAAAGAAAACATTGGCTAAACCGCTAGCGCGGTATTGGTGGTGCTGCAGTCGTGTCGGCTTTTCCGGTCATGCTCGTCGCTGTTCCCGTTGAACATCTCTCCACCTCTGAAGGTCTCTTTGCTAAAGCATGGAGTGGCTGCTCACAGCAGCACATGGAGAGACTACCGCGACAACAATCAGCAGAAAACCATGAACCTCTCGGCAGACCAATTCATCGGGCGATTCCTGCTTCACGTTCTACCGTATGGATTCCACCGCATCCGCTACTACGGGTTCCTCGGCAATCGTCACCGCAAGGAGAAGTTGGAGCTTTGCCGCCAACTTCTCGGCATGGCTCTTCCGTGTGAAAGTTCTTCCATCCCTGTGACACCGGAGGACTATCGTGACCGATACGAGAGACTCACGGGCCGTTCTCTTCGAGAATGCCCGGTTTGCCATCCCGGACACATGGTCCCCGTTACCGTTCTGGCCAAGGTGCGCCCTTCGCCGGCCATTCAGGACACGTCATGATCCGTCTCGTGCAACCTCAAATCGCTCTTTCCCAAAACTCGAAGCCCGCGAGTCGATGGAACCGTGTTGTCTTACGGCGTCTAAAAGCCTTGGCGGTCAGCCGCGGGTCCCATATTTTGCTCTTTGCAGGCCCGGAGAAGACCCTGAATCGCGCCCCACCAGGGTCGGTTCCGCAATTACCAACGGTTTGCGCTCTCTTTGTAGTCCCCGATTCACCAATCAAAACCCATAGCACACGCACCTTGCAGCGGTTCAGTCCAATACATTTTGCTCCAGCGACGCTACTCTCATCCCGTGGACCGGAGCAGCGGCGTGCGCTCCGATCACACCGTCGTCCTCACGGCCATCGAATCCACCAAGGTGTATCCGGATGCGCTACGACGTGTCACTTACTTCGATCTCCAGAACCAAAAGCGGCTGAAGTTCCTGACCAATAACTTCTTTCTTCCCGCTCTTACGATCGCGAAAATCTACAAGTCACGCTGGATGGTGGAATTATTTTTCGAAAGCTCGACATGGTGCACTCCTTCGGATGCTATGGAATTTCAAGGGCCAATTGCGCTGAATTGACCGTTGGTGGGGGCGCAGGACGGTTCCGTTCGGCCATGCATTGCTCGACGTCTGCTCTGTGCAAAATCCATGGTGCACCCCCGCAGGCTTGCGTTGCCAGCAACTGTTTCAGCCGAATCAGTCGCAAGACAGTGGTCGGCGTGACGCCGAGAACGCTGGCGGTTTCGCTGACGGACATTTCGCCGCGGGCCTGCCGTTCTCCCTCACAGTAGACCGGAATCGCATGGTGGCTGCGCAGCGAGCAGATACGCATCGCCGTCCAGATCTGTCCATGTGCTGTGCGGCGTTGATTCCGATTCAAGATTGCGGCGATCCGCGCGTCTGGTTCGATTCGCGCCAGCGTGCGAACGATTTCCACCAGATCATTGTCGGTAAAATACCGATGGTGGCCACTGCGAATCTTTTGGAACTCAATCTCGGTGTGATCTCCGCCTTGCCAATGCAATACCAGGCGTATGGTCTCGCCCTCAGACGTAGCAATGATCTCGTTCAGCGCGATACGAAGGAGCCGTTTCTTGTGTTCCGGCGAACTGTGCGGATCATCCCAGAGTCTGGGAAGATCCCGTGCAAGGGCCAACAGCTCCCGTTTCTGCGCGTCGCCGAGGGGGGACTCGCGACTTTGTTGCAATGTCGCAAGCTCCGCTTCGAGGTGCGCCTCCGTGGTCAGCGCTTGGTTCCAACGGCGTTCAAGTTCAGCGGCCACCAACCGATTTGCCGGATCCACCTCATCATATTGGATATTGGCGCCGTGCGCGTGTCACTTCGTAGCGCGCGTGCTCCAGTGCCAACGCCTTCTGCTGAATTCGCTCGTCGCTGGCACCCCGCAGTTCCTCGATCGCCTCAAAGGCTGCTTCGATGCCGAACGGCGTCAGACATTGCAGCAGTTGCTCAGAAACTAAGCGATCGGCACGGAGCCCGCCGAACATTACGCAACACGCATGATCGCGATTCAGGAGGTACCCAGAGCACTGATACCTGATCACGCGTGGACCGGGATATTGCGCCAGCAACTTGGCGCCACAGTGACCACAGCGCAGCAGCCCAGCAAGCAGCGCCTCGCCATGTTTGATCGGTCCACGCACCGCACCACCTCGCGCATTTTCGTTGTGGGCGATCATCGTCTGATTGCTCTGATAAACGTCCCAGTCAATGTACCCTTCATGGTGATCCGTGATCAACACCGTCCAGTCCTCGCGACGGTTCTTTTTCTGGCGGAAGATCCGCTTCTGCCCGGCCTCAAGTCGTGTCGTCGCCTTGGTGCGTCCATACGTGTACGCTCCGGCGTAGATCGGGTTCTTCAACACGCTGTGCACCGCATGGTACCGAGCGGGCTGCCAGATGATCTCGCGCGCACCTTCTGGCCCGCGAGCAATCGGCAATTGAATCTGCTGCCGATCAAGCCAGAAATAAACCTGTCGTGCACTGCCCAACTCTGCAAACTTGCGAAAGATCAGATCGATGGCGGCCCGGACCCTGGCATCGGGATCTTTCTCAATGCGGTCATCCGCTCCTTTGACGTACCCTATGGCGACCCGTTGAACCAAGGCGCCTCGCTGTGCCTTCTGCAACAGCGCTGCGTGCGCACGCTCGCGGAAACTGGCGACTTCCATTTCGCTGATGGTACCCTTCATTCCCAACAACAATCGATCGTTCGTGAGTCGGGGATCATACACGGCCTCGGCGTCGATCAGCAGCGCACCGACGACAGTGCAGAATTCCAGCAGGGTATGCCAGTCTCGTCCATTGCGCGCCAGCCGTGACGCCTCAATGCTGAACACGGCACCGACCTGCCCATCGCACAGCGCGCGCAACAGGCGTTCAAAGCCGGGGCGGCGCGTTCCGCCTCCCGAGATTCCGAGATCGTCATCGATTACGTCGACTTCTTGCCAGCCCAGCGCGCGCGCCCGATCGACCAGATTATACTGGCGGCGTTGACTTTCCAGGTTGTGCTGCATTTGACCAGGCGTGGACTGCCGGATGTACACACAGGCCCGACGGGCCAGATGATCAGCGGTAATCTTATTCATCACCGCCCTCCTTGTGAATCATCTTGGCCAGCGCCTGCATCCACTGCACCAGCGCCTGGCGTAGCTGCTCTTGCACGTCCAATGGGAGTCGTACAGCGGGAACGGTGGGAGCTTCTTCGAACATCTGTCGTTGGCGTTTTACTCGGGGCTGCGGCATCGTAATCCTCCTCGGGCACATTGTGCACAGTCGAGGAGAGGCAAGTCACGGCGACGCGATGTAACTCAAGAAGTACGCGAACCGGCAGGCGCGCAGTGGAAACTATCTTCGCGTGCGCAGACTCGGGACGCGTCATCCAGACCGGCACCGCCAACGGTCGTACAGCCTGACCACCGGCAAGCTGTGCGTACGCAGAGGATGAAAGCGGTAGTAGATCGTAACTTCAGTAGGGCACAGTTGATGGGCAGTATGTGGTTCAGTTGTTCAAATTTATCAAACAGCACCTGTGCATCAAGTCGTTCTATGGCACCAGCGAGAACGCCGTGAAGACCCAGATTTGGATCGCGGTCTCTATTTACGTATTGGTTGCGATCGTTCGGAAGCGCCTGCGGCTGGAAGTGAGCTCTTACCAGATTCTACAGATTCTGAGCCTCACGCTCTTCGAGAAAATGCCCATTTTACGGGCCTTGGAAGCGATCGACTCCCAAAACGAGTTAGGCGGAGACCCTAACCAGTTGATTTTATTCGAGTTTTAACCGGACAGCAGTGGCCCTAAATATAGACACCCTAAATCCGGCGCGACATGCAAAGACTCGAAGCCAAATCCATCCATGGTCACACCTATTATTACCTCTCGCAGTGGGGCTGGAAAAACGGCAAGTGCCGTCGCCTTTCCCAAAAATACCTCGGTAAGCTCGAAGACATTGCCCAAGCCGTTCAGGGCACTGGCCCCGCTCCAGAATACGCCGTGGTCCTGGACTGGGGCTTGCCGCAGACCCTCTGGCGCGAGGCGGAGGAAGCTCAAGTCGTCGAGCACGTCGATCAACTATGCCCTCAGCGCGCCCAGGGGCTGAGCACCGGTGATTACATCCGTCTGGCCGCGATCAACCGCGCTTGCGAACCGGTTAGCAAACAATCGATGTGGGATTGGGTTTCCCGCACGTCCCTGCCGCGCGTTTGGCCCGAGGCTTCGGCGGCGCAACTGACTTCCCAGCATTTCTGGGATCACATGGATCGTATCCAACCCGAGACCGCCCAGGCCATTTGCCAGCAACTCATCGCCGCGGTCTTGCAACAGGAGCACATCGAGTTGTCACAGGTCTGTTATGACGGCACCAACTTCTACACCTTCATCGACACTTTCAATCTCAAAGGCCAGAACAAGCAAGGCCGGTACAATCTTCGGCAAGTCAGCTATGCGCTGTTCTGCACGACCGATGGGCACCTGCCCCTCTTTTACGACGTTTATGAGGGCAGCCGCAACGATGCCAAAGAGTTTCCGCAGGTGTTGGAGAAGTTTCAGCGTTGGCTCAAAGAGCGGGCGGGTTCCACGTGGGCGGCGACTAAACCGACGCTCATCTTCGACAAAGGAAATAATTCCACAGACAACTTCGCTTTGGTGGACACCCTGGAACTGCCGCATGTGGGCTCCGTCAAACTGGATGAGCATCCCGATTTGGTAACCGTTTCCAACCGGGATGCCCGCTGGCAGCCGGCCACGGAGCCCGGCTGGGAAGGGACCAAAAGCTGGCGTACCCAGCAAGTGGTGTATGGAAAAGAGCGCACCTTGGTAATGACTTACAACCAGAACTTGTATGCTAGCCAATGGGCGACCGTGCAGAACGATCTGGCCCAAGCGCTGAGCCAGCTGCGGCGAAAACCGCGAGGCGAGCGTACCGATGCGGGGCTCTGGGGCGGACCGACTCGTAAGAGCGAAGAAGGCTCGTAATGGAGCTGGAGCGAAGGGGTCGGGTCAAGCGGTCGCATGACCGGCAACCGGCAAACAGGAGGACTTCGATGCGTGCGACAGACACGCCGTTCGACTGGCGTGGTTGCTTGATGGGAGCCGGATGAGCCGAGAGGTTCACGTCCGGTTCTGCGAGAGGCCGGAGGTACAATCGCGCCGGCCTACTCACCCGGGGTCAATAGGAAGTGGCGATCTCTGGAATGAGGTGCCTTGGTTCCGTACCAAGTTACGCTCACGTACGCTCACGTATTGACATCTATTGATGTCTATTGATATCTATTGATGTCCAATGGGTGCTTGAACGAGACTGTACTCATTTTAGAAACATTTGACGGACCGGTCAAAGAGCGCAAGCAACGACTAGAACTAACCGTGGACATTGCCTATCCAAGACAGCCTACCTGGTTGTTTCCAGCTTGTGCTGTCGGTTGGTCCGAACCTCACACTAGCAATCAAATTGAAGTGTCTTTGCCACGAATGAACGTAGGACGAATCCGGTACCCTAGCTCTGATTGTGGAATAGAACGCAAACGCCAGAAAATAGATACTATGTTTCACAGATCGAACTGTGAAATTCCAGAGCTTCTTGTTCCGCCTGTATCCGCGTCCATTCGGCAAGGTCGTCAGTGTAAATGGAAGATAGCAGGTTGAGATAAAACCCTTATGAGCGGCCACTGTATTCCACTTGTCGATCGGGAAGTGTGTTTCTGGCCCATCCATCTGGAGCGATCAACTTCGGCTCTTGCCCGATGCAAAGCCGTTCTCGCGCCAGACGAACAGAAAAAGGCTGGCCGCTTCCGGTTTGAACATTTGCAGCATTCGTTCATTCTGGCGCGCGGTTGCCTCCGCTTCTTGCTCTCGAGATATTTGCAGGTTTCACCAAACTGTATTCAGTTTATTTACGGCCCGCAAGGAAAACCAAGCTTGGTTCCGCCAGCCCGCATTACGTTCAACATGTCGCGTTCAGGTCGCCTCGCTGTTTTTGCATTTACCACAAAGTGCGAGATTGGTGTGGATGTAGAATTGATCAGAGCAATTTCGGACATGCCGCTAATCGCTTCCCAGTTCTTCTGTCCAGAAGAAGCAGCAGAACTCCTGTCCCTCCCATACTATCAACGTGCTCATGCCTTTTTTCTATGCTGGACGCGAAAAGAGGCGTATGTCAAGGCGGTTGGACGAGGCTTGTCCATTCCTCTGGATGAGTTTCGCGTCACGTTGCGCCCAGACGAACCTGCGCGTCTTGTTCATCTCAAGCGCGATATCGATGCGGCGAAAATCTGGACTCTACACAGTTTGATCCCGACCTCGCAGCATGCTGCCGCCGTTGCCTACAAGGATGAACCGCGCCCGGTTCGAACACTGCCGGCGCTCGACGTGGGGAGATTGCTCGAAAGTTTCTGACGGTCGCATGCCTTTTGCCTATCAAATGAGAACACTTCGCGAGTCCAGGGTTAAGCAAGAGGATGGTAGCGTGAAGGAGTTGAATTTGAGTGAATAACTTATCCGATAACACCCCCGATGGGAACAAAGCCGAGCGGGGGACGAATTTTCGCGCCGTGGTGCAGGAAATAGGCTCCCTTGTACGCACACGCAAACGTCTCCTAGTGGTGGGTTTTATTTTACTTACGATCAATCGCATTTCAGGGCTTATATTACCGTATTCAACCCAATTTGTGATCGACAACGTCATCGCCAAACGGCAAACGAACCTGCTCGTTCCAATTGTGGGGGGTGCGCTGCTGGCAACACTCATTCAAGGCACCAGTTCCTTCGCGCTCACCCAGTTGCTGCCGAAAGCGGCACAGCGTCTGATTGCTGACCTTCGAATCAAAGTGCAAGGACATGTTGGCAGGCTGCCGGTTGCGTATTACGATGCGAGCAAGACCGGCAACCTTCTGGCACGAATCATGTCCGATGTAGAAGGGGTGAGTAATCTTATCGGCTTAGGGCTGGTCGAGCTCGTAGGTGGGCTAATGAGCGGTTGCATTGCAATGATAGTTCTATTTTGGATCAGCTCCACTATGACCGTGATCGCGATCGCATTCCTGAGTGTATTCGCAATTGGGTTGCACAAGGCATTAGCATTCATCCGTCCAATGTTCCGAGAGCGCTCAGCGATCAACGCCGATGTGAGCGGCCGATTGACCGAATCTCTCGCTGGTGTGCGCGTGGTGAAGGCATACCACGCCGAAGCGCGCGAGCATGTGGTCTTCAGCCAGGGTGTACAGCGCTTGCTTGATAATATTCTTAAAGCCATCACCGCAATGTCTGTTACGGGTCTCTGGTCGAGCATTCTATTCGGCCTCATGGGAACGGTTGTGATGTTTGTCGGCGTGCGGCAGATCTTGAATGGCGGTTTGACTATTGGCCGGTTCTTTACTTTCACCATGTTGCTTGGTTATTTGGCTGGTCCTTTTTCCAGTCTCGTTCGTCTGGGCACTCAACTCACTGAAGCAGTTGTTGGTCTCGAGCGAACCCGCGAACTCCTGAATGAACGCCCGGAAGATGAAGATCCAAATCGTGCAATGGGTTTAGGCAGGTTGAACGGGCATATCGAATTCCAGCACATCGATTTTGAATATGAACTAGGCAAACCCGTGCTCAGAGATGTCTCCTTTGAAGCATCGCCAGGTACGGTGACGGCTTTGGTTGGCTCGTCTGGATCAGGCAAATCCACTATCATTGGCCTGCTTGCGGCCTTCTATGTGCCAAAATCGGGCCAAATCCTGATCGATGGCAATGATCTCTCGAAAGTCAAGCTAGATTCGTACCGTACGCAACTGGGAATGGTTTCACAGGAGTCGTTTCTTTTCGCTGGTACGATCCGAGAAAACATCATGTTTTCTTGTCCTAGAGGAACTGAGAAAGAGTTAATGCGCGCTTGCTGTACCGCCCATGTGGATGAGTTCGCCGACCGATTTACCAATGGTTATGATACCGTCATAGGCGAAAGAGGCGTTCGGTTGTCCGGTGGACAACGCCAACGCGTGTCAATCGCACGCGCGATCTTATCCGATCCGCGCATTCTTATTTTAGATGAAGCGACTTCCAGCCTAGACTCACAGTCAGAGCGATTGATTCAGGAAGGCCTTTCCTATCTCATGAAAGGGCGCACGACATTCGTGATCGCCCACCGGCTCTCTACGATCCGGCACGCCAATCAGATCCTCGTTGTCGAGGCTGGGCGCATCGTGGAATGTGGCACCCACGAGTCACTATATGCAAAGGCCGGCCGCTACACTGACCTTTACAACAGCCAACAAAGCATCGAGACGAACCTTTTCCTAGCGCCTGGCGAGACCGATATACAGGAGAGTCCGCCGGGATACTAGCTACTGTCTAGAAGAACGGCATCCGAAGTGATGGGTCCACGAGAAAAATCGATGCGAGTGGGGTGCCGGCAGAAGGAAAAAGACAGCTGTGGTATATTGTATAATGAGAGAGCGCCTTCGGATGTTTACCCTTGCGGTCCGGCATATAGGTGAGCCAAATCGCGGGCGGTGTGACATCTCCCGCGGGCCGATCATCGCGCACGTAGGTCCGCAGCCTCACCCCGTTTTCGCTGAGAAGTTGCTTGGATGATGGGCCTTGCGGTGGGCACGCGCATCTGGATCGTGGCGGGTATGACGGATTTGCGAAGCCGCTTCACGGGCTTGAGCGGGATGGTCGTAAGCGTTCGTTTCTTACCGTCCACTAAAGATGCTATCGGCGGTGCGCGTTTCGCAGCGGTGTGTTGATCTCGTCGGTGAAGAAGGTGTTGTGCCCGTCAGTGGCTATGGCCACATACCCGACCGGTACGAGCGTTGCGACCGTGATCTCGCCGTCGCTGATCAGCTCACTGCGATGTGAGGTAACTCCGAGGAACTGCAGACAGCGACTTTCCCTGCTGCGTCTTTGTTTACGCCGCTTGGCTGCTTGGTCTATTCCGGGTGACAGATTTAGCGTGCAACTGGCTTGGCGCGATGCGGAGATCGAGCACTTCAAGCTGCTGCTCGGCAAGCGGCGCGTGCAGTTGGGGCGCCAGTCGGAGAAGCCTGGAACGGCAGATGCGCGGGCAGCCGCGCCGACGGGAGTGCCTCACTCGAACCTCAATTGGTGCACGAGGCCGTTGAGATACGGAAGCTTGAGCATGGTCATGTGATTACCGGAGGCGTAAACATAGGTTAGATTGGGCGCTAACCGCCTCCATCCCCTCGTGATCTGCTCGCGGTTTCTTCGGTTTTCATCTTGGTCTAGTTTTTCATCATCTGCAAGTACTAGTTGCACCCGCCCTTGATAGGGCCGATCAGGTGTATAGTGGGTGCGCAATGCCATGGCAAAAGTACGTAATGGGCCACGCAATAGATTGGGCTGCGAGCGGCGAGGCAAGAGACCCTCTCTCACTAATCGACTATGCAGAAGGGCTATTTGTGCGGCTTCATCACGTGAATCGAGGTCGCTTTTCCGGATGTCTAGTCGATGCCCGACAATTTCCTCGTAGGTATCAATTAGCTTCATCATTGCCTCGGTGCGGCTGTACTCGCGGATTAGGGAGAGTCGATTGTCGGGCGCATTGCTGTCGAGAATGACAAGCGTTGCAACATGACGCCCTTTATCAAGTAATTGTTGGGCCATATCAAATGCGACCCAGCCACCAAAAGAGTGACCTAATAAGTGAATTGGACCTTTCGGGTGTATTTCCTCGATTGCACGAAGATAGAATTCCGATGCAGCTGAGACTGTTGAATGCGGAACAAGTAGTCCATCCAAACCACGTGGCTGAAGACCATAAATCGGCCCAGGGTTGTCCAGACAGGTGGCCAGTTGAATGAAGCTGGTCACATTATCGCCCGCCCCAGGAATACAGAAAATTGGAGTTTCGGTTTTGTTTCGTCCGCTTTGGAGTCGGAACAGCGAGGAGTGGCTTTGCTCGGGAAATTTCGTCGAGTCTGCGGTTGCTCCGCGGATTGCCCGCGACAGTGTTTGGCCAAGCACTTCAACATTCGGCTTTCGCATCATCGAGTGGTGTGTTCCTACAATCTGAATCATGCGCAGTTGATCTCGAGGCACAACGGCCTTCCACCCGAGAGTCGAGTTGATAGTAGGGTTCTCTTGGGCCGCAAAGAGATGCACAGAAATGGGAATTCGTTGCGCGGAGTATAGCGCTCTTGCCGAGCCAATAGCGTGCAACCGAACGATCCAGCGCCGGATTTGCGCACATGTGAATCCGATGAAGCGTTCGGGCATAAGTGACAATTGTTGACATTGATGTACAAGGTCTTCAAATGCCATCTTCGCTGAAATTAATCTTATGGCGCCAATTGTCGCCTGCAGCTCTTCATCCCCATTTGTCGCGTATTCGATGCAGCGCAATAGCTCTTCCTTGTCGTCAAAGGCGACTGTGGGCGTTTGGGGCAAATCACTTATACCAGGAAGATAATAAGTATCGATTAATCCGAGAAATTCAACTCCTTGATCGGCGCCGATAAGTTGTGTTGCTATTTCATAAGCTAAAAGGCCTCCAAAGGACCAGCCGGCAATGCGGTACGGGCCGGTCGGCTGTATTGAGCGAATCATCTGCACCATTCGGGTTGCCATTCCTTCAATGGTGCGCAATGGAGCTTCATGCGTTGGCTTCGCATGCAAGCCGTATATCGGAATTTCTTCGTCAATGTGGGGAGTAAGCACTTGGAGGTAACTCAATTCACCGGAACCTTCGTGCGCTAAGAAGAGGGGGCGCTCCGTTCCGCCTTTTCTCATGAGTATTGCGTCGTCCGCCGAAGACAGCCTGCCTTGCAATCCA
>Ga0206993_1051_pt1 | contig 27091 bp, 18 predicted proteins | sample Alteio_BWMinCont_7_FD_153499 | JGI IMG/M metagenome (GOLD analysis project Ga0206993, IMG submission 153499) | Enriched cells from forest soil in Barre Woods Harvard Forest LTER site, Petersham, Massachusetts, United States -... | ecosystem: Environmental > Terrestrial > Soil > Temperate forest >... | reverse complement strand
TCATCACGCGAAGTGTCGATACTGGGCCGGCAGGCGAGAACGATCCCGCGCGGCCGCTGGCGTCGATCGTCGCATCAGGCACTGCAGCCGAGCCGCAATTCGTATTGGATTCAGCTCCCACGCCTCAGCCGAGGTCCGATTCGATTTGGCTGGGAAACATAAGGCCAATGCACACACGCAAGCTTTATTTCTCAGAGAAGCCCGCGGATCCGAATGATCCCGCCAGCCCCACGGTCTTCATGATCACAGTCGACGGGCAAACGCCTGCGCCGTACGATCCGCGACGGAAAGGTCCCGATATTACGGTGCGGCAGGGTGACGTGGAGGATTGGGTAATAGAGAACCGGTCGCGGGAGATGCATGCATTTCACATCCACCAAATCCATTTCATGTTGACCGAGTGGAATGGCACGCCTGTCGATGAGCCTTTTCTGCGTGACACTATCAATGTGCCTTTTTGGGATGGCAAGAGCACGCTCTATCCGCGTGTCACAGTGCGCATGGACTTCCGTAGTCCGAATGCCGTCGGCACTTTCGTATATCACTGCCACCTGCTCGAGCATGAAGACGGCGGGATGATGGGCACCATCCGAGTGTTGCGGGGAAAGACGTAAAACAGCACTGAAGATTGCTAAGCCCAGGCAACTGATCCGGAATGTAGTGTTGAGGCGTGAATCTCAGAGGGGTTCTTGAGTTTACACCGTAGCCTGCATCCAGAACTTCAGCTGCGCCGTTTTGATATTCCCTTGCGCATCGAAGTACCAATTCAGCCAGTCGTCTGGCTTCGTCTTCAAGTTTGCATCGACGCTTGTTCCTTTATTCACTGTCCACCGCCATGCAAAGTGGTCGTAGACGTCCAGTACATGCGTCGCGTAGGCCATCGCCAGCTTCTTGTTGCCTTCAATCATCAATAGATTCTCGTCGTTGTTGTACGATGCCTGGTATCCCAGGTTGTGGCTACCCGTCACCACCACGCAATCATCCGCGAATGGATCGATCACCACAATCTTGTCGTGCGTGATCGCGAACCCCGCCTTCAGCAGCTCTTTCTGCCAACCCTTTGGCACAGTCTTATCCAACGCCTGAGCCGCGATCACCCGCGCGTCCTGCGGCGCCGGTGGGTTCTTCACGCCCTTCTGCTTCTTCGGTGGGGACGTGCCCTTCATGTCGTAGTAGAAGTTGCCCGCCGCATCGGGCGATGTTACGCAGCCGCGCACGAACAGGGCCTTGTTGCCCTTCTGCGCCGCCGCTGCGAATTCCGTAATGCTCGGAGTCCCCGGGATGAACGCGAGGAACAGCACTGCATTCTTCGCAGCCATTACCCGATCACTCAGATCCTTCATGTCCACCGGGAAGGCCTCCGTCTTTCCTTTGGTCCTGCTGCGCTGTTTCGGTGTATTGGGTGAAAAGTAGCTCGTCACTGTGCTGACGTCGTGGGTCCCCTTATCGAGGTTCAGGTTCTTCTCTGTTCCGTTGAATGTTCGCAACGGTGCATCCTGAAACGGGCTGCCTGCCTCATGCGCAGTCTCGTCGGCCTGAAGTTTTTTCCAGTAAGCCATGTATCGCGCCGCGACCGTCTTGTCCTCGATCACGATCGAGTTGTTCGTTTGCGCGCAGAGGCCGGTGTCGGTCCAGTTGCAGGAGCCGGTCAGTACCGCTTGCGGCACCCCGCTTGCGCTCACGTAAATCAGGAACTTGTTGTGCACGATATGCGAGCTTGGCGGCTGCCGGTACAGTAGCGTCGCCCGCGACGTCTTGAGCTTTGATTCCGAATCGTCGTTTTCCCCCGCAGTTTCCTCCGAGCCTCCCGGCTTTGGCTTCCCGACAATATTCGCTAGCACGATGTTCAGCTTGTTTCCAATGCCCACCAGCGACTGCACCAGTTCCACATCGGTCAACTCATAAAGGGCTGCGTAGATCGATCCGTTCTTCTTCGCTCGAGCGACAAATCCCGTCAGCGTGCCGAGAATGTCCCCGGCCAGATCTTTTCGCAACTGATTCCCCGGAACTTTGATCGCCGCCAACAGGCTAGCCGTGCTGACCTTGCCTTTCAACGCATCCGACACATGTTGCGTCGAGATAAGGCCGCGGTTAAAGATCGCCGTGAGGCTCGGCGAACAGACTCCTGATACAGTTACTTCGTTGGTGGTCAGGATCGGCAGGGAGGCCATCGGCTTCAAGGCATCCGGCTCTCCTTCGAGTGGTACGACCTTGTAGTGGAAGGTATAGTTGCCAGTCTTGTCGCCAACGAGCCGCGCATACACATCCTTCCAGTAAAACTTCTGAACAGGAAACTGCGCCGTTGTCTGTCCGGCCTCGATCGTCTCGCCCGGAAACACTGCGTGGCTCGGAAGCGCGGTTTCTTTCTCGGTTGAATCGATGCGGTACAGCGCGAAGCCCATGCAGCCTTCAGGTTTGGTTCCATTGCTCCAGGCAATCGTCACGACATCATTGTTGGCGAAGGCGACAGCATTTCGCATACTTGCTCCTCGAACTGGTCTGCATACGATGGACAATTGCCACCCGGAAGGTCAAGAACGTCCGAAAGAATGACCCGGAGGTGACGCGTCAAATTGAGCACGCGGCGGAAACAGCGGTCACGGGAGGAGAGACATCGAGAAAAGATGTGCTCTGTATATGGAAACGCGTTTCCCGGCAGATTTCCTTCTGGGCGGGAGCAATATTTGTAGCAACCGGTCGCATCTCTCGATCTCAGCTCACCACCCGCAGGCTTTCTATCAGCACGTCTCACCATCTTGTACTATCCTGCTGACCTATTCGAGCCATTGAGGGTAACGAATACGGGTGGGATCATCCCTGCATGCGAGTCAACCTTATTACTCAATCCGCAGGCGAATTTAAGTCAGGCACAGGAACTATCCCGCTCTCACTAAAGATACGGCCGGCATGTGGGTTGCCCGGCGAGTATGAGTATCCCACCGACAGCGTATCGCTGGTGTGGATGCTTCGCAGGCAGACGGATTTGCCCGCAACCGTGATCGAGCGTTTCGAGCGGAATATGTATACCGCCTTCAATGCCCATCTGCTGGGAGTGGATCTGAGCGAGAGCTTCCTGACAGAGATTGGCTACTTTATTGATTAGCACGCTGCTGTGTGCCGATAGCGAGGAGAGGCCACGACTCTCTCCGCAGATTTGCTAGCGTTTTGTTCGCCGGCCTGCGGCTGACTGCTTCTTCACGGGGTGCTGGCTGATGCTCCGGCGAAGGCGCTCTTTTGCCTCCGTTTCCTGAGCCTTCAGGAGCAACGTGCGCGCATCGATGAGATGGTCGCGCATGTGGCGCTCAGCATCTGCCGCGTTGCGCCGTTGGATTGAATCAAAGATCGCCTGGTGAAAGACCAGGGTATGATCGCGATCCACCAGCTGTGAGGTCAACATCATCATGTTCAGCAGCGAGCGATGGATCACCTGAAAGAGCCTCCCAAAAAGCCGGTTGCCGGAACTCTGCAGAATCGTTCGGTGAAAGAGCAGGTCCGCCTCGATGATTCGGAATTGATCATTTCCCGCGGCTTCGATCTCGGCAATGGTCTGCCGCAATACGAGCATCTGTTCGGACGTGGCACGCTCCGCGGCTTTCGCCGCTAATGTCGGCTCAACGACCAGGCGTGTCTCGATCAGTTCCTGCGATGACGTTTCATCCAAAAGAAACAAAAACTCCATGGGCTCTGCGAGCACAGAAGAGGCGTCGCTGCTGAGATATGTGCCGTCGCCTACTCGCTGAGAGATGACACCCATCATCTTGAGGACCTTCATCACCGGCCGCAGGGAGGTTCGGCTTACGCCGAAGGTGAGCGAGAGCTCACGCTCCGATGGCAGCTTGTAGCCGGGTGTGAGGGCTCCCTCGCTGATCAGCTGCTTGAAGCGCAGGATCAACCAATCCGTTAAATCTCCCTTATCGACCGCGGGGTTGGTGTTCATGGGTGAATTGCGTTAGCTCCATTTAATTTAGCTCCATTTGGAAATCCCGTTGAAGGGAAAACGCAAAGTCATGGAACCAATCGGTTGACAGTTCTTGTTTAATGGTACTACCATTCGCCTCGGTTTGAATTCCTTGCTCGTCTGTCCGTCTGGGGCAGCGCAGTGATTCGAGGTTTGCCATGCGCGCAGTTCGTCGCACTTTCGTGGTCTCACTTCTGGCCTTAAACGCATTCCTGATCCCCCGCATCGGAGTTGCCCAGGTTGAATCCGGGCGCATTGTGGGCACGGTCTATGATCCGAATAAGGCTGTGATCCCGTCGGCCGCGGTGACGGTTACGAATGTTGCCACCAACACCAGCCAGAGAGCGACGACCAGCGCCCAGGGCGATTACGTGATCACCCCCGTCGATCCTGGGATCTACAACATCTCTGCTACCGCGGGCGGTTTTAAGAAAGTAGTCAAGACAGCGATCGAAATCCAAGTGGGGCAGATTGCCCGCGAAGATTTCTCGCTGCCGATCGGCCAATCGACCACGACGATCGAGGTCACCGGCGAGGCACCAATCCTCAATTCTGACAATGCAACCGTGGGGCAGGTGATTACCAACCGGCAGATTGTGAATCTGCCTTTGAACGGCAGGGGTTTCTATCAGCTTGCTCAGCTCACGCCGGGAGCGGCCCTGTTGCCGCCAACGGGAAATTCGGTTGCGATTCGACCTGAATCGATAAATGGTAATACCATTAGTGGTATTCGAGGATCGGCTTTGTCCTTCCTTCTGGACGGAGTTGATATCAGCGAGCAGCATCAGGGAGGTACCTTCATTCAAACATCCATTGATGCCCTTCAGGAGTTCAGCGTGCAGCAGAATCCGTATTCCGCCGAGTTCAACCGGGGTGGCGGGTTCTTCAATGCCACGACGAAATCCGGCACAAATCAGTTTCACGGCGATCTCTTCGAATTTCTGCGTAACGATGCTCTCGATGCGCGCAACTTCTTTGCAATTAGCCGCGAGCCTCTCAAGCGCAATCAGTTCGGCGGCACGCTCGGGGGACCGCTCACGATCCCGCATATTTACAACGGCCGGGACCGAACTTTCTTCTTTGGCAGCTATGAAGGACAGCGGCTGCGGCAGGGCGTCGTCGAGAACAGCGTGGTGCCGACAGCGGCGGAGCGCAATGGAGATTTCAGCGCTTCAGGGTTGAATAAGATTTACGATCCGGTGACAACGACAGGAGGAGCTACACCGACACGCACCCAGTTTCCCGATAACATCATTCCTCAGGATCGACTGTCGCCGCAGGCGCTGTATCTCAACCAGTACATTCCCCTCGCCAACACAAGTTCGGGAACCTTTTCATTCAATCCTTCGCAGGCGATCGATCTCGACCAATTCACGCTGCGATTCGATGCCCAGATCAACAGCTCAAACCGACTGTTTGCGCGATGGAGCTTCGATAACAATCGTGAGAGCGATCCTAATTCCTCTCCAGAGCTTGGTTTTGCGCCGCTCCATTCTCAAGGCGAAGATATCTCCATAGGTCTCACGAGCAATTTTGGATCGAACAAAGTGTCGGAGTTCCGTGCTCATTATCTTTTCAGCCGCATTCGCCTGAGCGCATTTCTGGAAGGCCAGGATATCAACGCCAATGCGGGGGTTGCGGGCTTCGACCAGATACTGCGGCCGGGCACCGGCGGCAGTTTCCCCGACTATTCGTGGAGCGGTTACTCAGGCATCAGCGGATCGGCCTTCGACCAACGTCCCAAAGGGCAAAATCGCAAAGCTTTCGAACCTACTTACAACTTCACCATCGTTAAGGGCAAGAGCACGTGGAAGTTCGGCACTCTGCTTCGCTTCTATCAATGGCTGGGTTATGACAGCGAACAGTACGTAGGCGTTTGGACCATGTCGGGCATCAACACGCAGAATCCAGCGAGCACGGCTGGTACGGGTGATGCCTTCGCCGACTGGATGCTGGGATATCCGGCGAGTGTGCAGAGGGCATATCCAGCCAACTTCTTCGGCGGCCAGAATGCTTATTATCAGTTCTTCGGGCAGAACGACTACCGCGTCTCGGATCGGCTGACCCTCAATCTTGGGCTGCGCTACGAATATACGCCGTGGCTCTCGCCGTATAAGAATCAGATGGGAACCTTCGATCCATCGTTGTCGAAACCGATTGTGGTAAGCGGCCACGGATCGACAGTGGACCTGACCTCGCAGTATGCTGCGCCAGTTGCCTACCAGTATTTTGGGGATCTGATCCAGACATCAAGCCAGGCAGGGATTCCCTACAACATTACATACACAGACAAGAAGCAGTTTGCACCGCGCGTTGGCGTTGCCTATCGGCCCTTCGGAGATAGCACCGTATTCCGCGCAGGATATGGCATTTTTTATGAGCCGGAGAACGGTAACCGCGACAATTACAATATTCTTCCTTACAAGCTGGCGGAGACTGCTTTCAACACCGCCAATACGGTGCCGAATCGCACGCTTGCGAATTTCTTTTTGAGCGCGCCGCTCGGCTCATCGACGACGCAGCCGACCATTGCGTCCAGCCCAGTGCATCTGACAATGGGTTATGACCAGCATTGGAGCGTTGGCGTGCAACAGCAGGTATCGAAGAGCGTGGTGGCGGAGCTCGGATATGTGGGAAATCATGGTGCTCATCTGCAGGGGTCTCAGGATCTGAATGATCCGCCGGCCGGACCGGGCTCGGTGGCTGCGCGCCGGCCCTATCCAATTTTTGGAGGAATCACACTCTTCAGCTCCGAGATTGGCGACACGTACAATTCTCTTCAAGCAAAGATCACCGGCCGCCTGAACCATGGACTTACTTATCTGGCGGCCTATACCTGGTCGAAGTTTCTGCAGAGCAACCCGTCTCCGGCCCTGGGTGGGAACGACGGATATGAAAAGTCAATCTCGCAATTCAACATCCCGCAGAATTTTGCGTTCAGCATGAGTTATGAATTGCCTTTCGGCGCAGGCCAACAATTTCTGACGAATGCACACGGGCTGGTGAATAACATTCTGGGCGGATGGCAGATCCAGAATATTACCGTTCTGCGCAGCGGCCTGCCCTACACGCCGATTATCTCTCGCGATGTAGCCAATACCGGAGTGGGTTCGCAGCGTCCGATTCAGGTCGGGAGCGCAAAGCTGAAGCACCCTACGCTTTCTGAATGGTTTAACCAAAGCGCCTTCGTCCTTCCGGCCCAATACACCTACGGAACGTCGAAGGCGTTCATCCTGGAAGGGGACATGTACCGCCAGTACGATGTCTCGCTCTTCAAATCTTTTTCCATAACAGAAGGAACGCGGTTGGAGTTTCGCTCCGAGTTTTTCAACCTTCCCAACGTTACCAGCTTCAATCCTCCTTCTCTGGCTGCAAACTCCACGGCCGCGCCGAGTGCAGCTATCGATACTTCTACCGGAGGCAAGATTCTAAGTACGTCCACCAACCCACGGCAGATTCAATTTGCCCTCAAACTTTATTTCTGAGCCATGGAGCTGTGATTGATGCTGAAGAATATCGCTCGTTTCTGCCTGTTAGTCGTTGTTTCCAGCGGCCTGGCCCAGACCGCGGTCAATGTGAATGTGGATCTCAACCAGAAAGTGGGAAGTTATTCGCCGATCTATAGCTGGTTCGGCTATGACGAGTCAAATTACTCAACGACGAAGAATGGCCAGGCGCTGCTTCGGCAATTGCACGATCTGAGTCCGGTGCCTGTTTATATACGAGCCCACTTCCTGCTCGCGACCGGTGACGGGAAACCTGAGCTTAAATGGAGCTCATCCAACGTCTACACCGAGGATGCCAACGGCAACCCGGTGTATAGCTGGACGATCCTTGACCAGATCTTCGACGCCTACGCCGCAGCTCATGTGCGTCCCATGGTGGAACTCGGTTTTATGCCCGAGGCGCTTTCCACTCATCCCGATCCATATCACATTGGCTGGCCTCTCAAACCTGGCCAGGTCGAAGGCTGGTCGTTTCCGCCCAAGAATTATGAGCGCTGGGAAGAGCTGACCCGGCAGGTAGCAGCGCACATGGCCAAACGCTATGGCGCAGAGACTGTCTCGACCTGGTATTGGGAGGTTTGGAACGAGCCAAACGGCGAATATTACTGGAAGGGAACGCAGGAGGAATACAACAAGCTCTATGATTACGCGGTCGCTGGTGTGCGCAAAGCCATTCCGAATGCGCGGGTGGGTGGGCCGGCAACCACCGGCCCTGGCCCGCGCGGCAATGCCTCGGCTTATCTCGAAGACTTCCTCGCACATTGCGCGAAGAATAAGAGCGACGCCACCGGCGGCCCGATTCCGCTGGACTTCATCTCCTTCCACATCAAAGGCAGTCCGAATGTGATCAACAATCACGTACAGATGGGGCTCGATCGGGAACTAAACAATGCATCAGCGGGGTTCGACATCATTAACAAGTTCCCGCAGTTCGTGAAGCTCCCGATTATTTTGAGCGAGGCCGATCCCGAGGGCTGTGCGGCCTGCTCGGCACGCCTGTATCCGCCCAATGCCTATCGCAACGGGCCACTCTATCCCAGCTACACCGCCGCCGCAATGAAGGGCCTCTTCGAACTTGCGGATCGCGACCATGTGAATCTGCTGTCAATGCTTACCTGGGCCTTCGAGTTTGAAGACAAGCCATACTTCGATGGTTATCGCACGCTTGCCACCAATGGCGTCGACAAGCCGATACTGAATTTCTTCCGCATGGCTGGATTGATGAAAGGAGATCGCATCGCAGCCAGCAGCAGCGCCGCCATATCCCTGGACAGCATTTTGAAGAGCAGTGTGCGGAAGGAGCCCGACATTGACACTCTTGCCACCAGCGCTCCGGGACAAACCACAGTTCTGCTCTGGAACTATCACGACGAAGATGTTCCCGCACCCGGGGCTGACATTGCGGTGTCGATCAAAGGAGTTCCGGCGACAGCGCATCGGGTGCTATTGCAGCACTATCGAATCGACAACGATCATAGCAACGCCTACACCGTTTGGAAGGAGATGGGATCGCCGCAGAATCCGACGCCGGAGCAGTATGCAAGACTGCAAGCCGCGGGGCAATTAGAGCTTCTCGAATCTCCGCGGTGGATTACACCGGACAATGGCGAGATCAAGCTGAATGTGCAGCTGCCACGGCAAGGGCTCTCTCTGCTGCGGTTCACGTGGTCGCCTGAGTAGCGACACATCGCAGCAGAGCCGGTATATCTTTGGCGTCGTTCTTGCCGGGAGTAGAGATATATCCGGCTCATAGCTGCGAAGACTCTCCCGCTGTAGTTTCGCAAACTCTATCTAAGATATGCACGATTGCAATGCGCTCCAGCAGATACGCCGGTCTTCCTAGAGAAAGGACGAAGTTTGCGACGACCCTCCCAGCCATGGTTCTTTGTATCGCTGGTCACGATGGCGATCGCCATCAGCTACTTCGACCGTCAAGCCCTGCCGGTAGCCATCTCTGCAGTTGAACGCACCATCTCCATCTCCGACGCGCAGTTTGCGCTGCTGCAGGCCGCATTCCTGGTCACCTATGCGCTGCTTTACGCGGGCGGAGGAAAATTTCTCGATGCGATCGGCACACGGACAGGCTTCGCCATCAGCATGACCTGGTGGTCTCTCGCCTGCGCATTGCATGGTCTGGCACATGGGTTGGGGCTGCTGGTGCTGGGACGTCTGCTGCTCGGAATGGGCGAGGGGGCCGCATTCCCGGCCGCGACCCGAGTGATTGCCGAGTGGCTGCCGGCCACCAAGCGCGCTACGGCGATGGGCATCATCAATGCCGGGACTGCCGTTGGTTCGGTGCTGGCTCCGCCGGTAATCGGACTGATCATTCTGATGGGAAGCTGGCGATACATCTTTTTCTTTGCTGGAACGCTGGGGTTGGCCTGGGCCGTTGGATGGATGGTGATGTATCGGCTACCCGCAGAGCCAACGCTCTCTGCAACAGAAGAGAGCGCAACGATTCCCTGGCTTAGTCTGCTTTCCTCAAGCAAGGTGCTGGGGATGGTCACGGCAAAGTTTCTCAGTGACTCCGCCTGGTTCTTCTGCCTCTTTTGGCTTCCTAAATATCTTTATGACGCGCGCGGGTACGATATCAAACACGTCAGCTACTTTGCCTGGATACCTTATGCCGCTTCCGGTCTAGGCAGTTTTCTGGGAGGCTGGTTTTCGAGTTATCTTCTGCGGAACGGGCACTCGCTCAATCTCTCGCGAAAGCTGGCTCTTGGCTTAAGCGCCGCACTCATGCCGGCGGTGATCCTTGTGCCTCACGTGCCGGTCAGTCTCGCTCTACTGCTTTTTAGTATTGCTTTTTTCGGACAGCAATCGTGGTCGGGACTGATTATGACGCTGCCCACGGATGTCTTTCCACTGAGCTCGGTTGGTTCGGTCGCAGGGCTGATCGGATTTGGTGGGGCAATGGGCGGCGCAATTTTCAATCTGATTGCCGGCCAGCTTCTGAGCCACGGAGCCGGGTACGGCACGCTGTTCGCCATCGTCGGCAGCCTTCATGCGATTGCTTTTTGCATTCTTCTTCTTACTTCAGGTGTGCTTCAGGCACCGGGATCCAATCTAGTTCCAGAACGGGGAAAGCTGATCTCATCATGAAAATATGTGAAGTCCGCACACGAGTTGCCCAATGGTCCGGGGAAATAACGCCCTTGCCGCCACATTTCTGCACCAACCCGATGGATCTGCTCGCGCTTCCGCAGTCCTCGATGAAGACCTTTACCTTCCATAGCTGGCTGGTGGTGGAAGTGATGACCGATGACGGCCTGGTGGGAATCGGGAACGCGGCATTGGCGCCCATTGTCACCAAGCAGGTGATCGATATTCACTTGAAGCCGCTGCTGCTGGGAGCAGATCCCTGGGACACTGAGTTTCTCTGGCAGCATATGTATCGCAAGACAATCGCGTTCGGACGCAAGGGCATCGGCATGGCAGCGATAAGCGCCGTCGACATTGCTCTTTGGGATCTGCTGGGCAAATCAGCGAAACAGCCGGTCTATCGTCTTCTTGGAGGTAGAACCAAAACGCGCATCCCCGTCTATGCAAGCCGGCTTTACGCGAGCCCGCTCGAAGAACTCGCATCCGAGGCCGCAAAATACAAGGCCGAAGGATACAAGGCGATGAAGCTGCGTTTTGGCTGGGGGCCGGTCGACGGCGCAGCGGGCATGCAGCGCAACCTCGAGCTTGTCCGCACGGTGCGTGAGACGGTCGGCGATGAGATTGATGTTATGGCCGATGCGTATATGGGCTGGACTCTCGATTACGCCAAGCGCATGCTGCCGCTGCTGGAGCCCTTTCATCTGCGCTGGCTCGAAGAACCGGTCATTCCCGATGATGTGCGCGGCTATGCCGAACTGAAGGCGTATGGTCGCGTGCCCATCGCCGGCGGCGAACACGAGTTCACATCCTATGGTTTTCGCGACATGCTGGAAGCCCGCGCTGTCGACTACATTCAGTTCGATACCAATCGCGTCGGCGGGATCAGCCAGGCGAGAAAAGTCTGTGCACTAGCGGAGTCGTTTTCTGTGCCCGTGGTTCCGCATGCGGGACAAATGCACAACTATCATGTGGTGATGGCGAGTTTGAATTCACCGATGGCTGAGTTCTTTCCGCCGGTCGATGTGGAGGTGGGCAACGAACTCTTCTGGCACATCTTCGACGGCGAGCCTCGACCGAAAGATGGCTTCATCGATCTCGACGATCAGTTGCCGGGCCTCGGCGTGACGATAAACGAAGAGAGCATGAAGCAATTTCAGATCATTGAATAACAGGTGGAGACAGATGCGATTTGTGCAATTGAAAGCGGGGGACGCGCGCCGTCTGGCATTGGTGGAAGAACCGAAGCTGCGCCTGCTTCGTAACTTCGATTCCTTGTATGCGTTGGCGCAGGCGGCGATCGAAAGCGGTGTGAAGCTCACAACGCACGCTGGTAATCATGTATCCGATGTGTCTCTCGACTATGAGCAGATATATCAGGGAATCACAGATTGGAAGCTGATCCCGCCCATCGATCATCCTGATGAACCAGCCCGTTGCCTGGTATCGGGTACCGGCCTCACGCACTTTGGCAGCGCTCGCGATCGGCAGGCGATGCATCTAGCCAAAGAAGAGGAACTGACCGACAGCATGAAGATGTTCCAGTGGGGGATGGAGGCGGGCCGGCCGGCACTTGGTGAAATCGGTATTGCTCCGGAGTGGTTCTATAAGGGCAACGGCTTCGCTGTTCATGCGCACAAAGAGCCGCTGCTTGTTCCGCCTTATGCGGAGGACGGCGGCGAAGAAGCTGAAATTGCAGCCGCTTATCTGATCGGCCCGGCAGGCCAGCCCTTTCGAATCGGCATGGCGCAGGGGAATGAATTCTCGGATCATCGCTTCGAAAAGCGGAACTATCTTAATCTGGCCGGATCCAAGCTGCGCACCTGCTCCCTGGGGCCGGAATTCGTGATTGATCCCAATTTCCACGCCGTTCCAGGAAAGGTAAGCATTCACCGAGAGGGTTTTGAATTCTGGTCGCAAACCATCGCCAGCGGCGAACAAGAGATGGCGCATAGCCTGCGCAACCTCGAGTATCACCATTTCAAGTTCGCGCTGCATCGTCGCCCGGGGGATGTGCACATCCATTTTCTAGGCGCGCACTCTCTCAGCTTCGGGCAAGGCCTTCACTTGAAGAGCGGGGATATCATGTCGATTCAATTTGAGGGATTCGGCCGACCGTTGCAGAATCCCGTCCTAGTGGCAAGTGAGAAACCTGCGCCGATAGAAGTGATTCCACTTGCGTAAATGCTCGGGTGCTCATGTGCCTGCCGTTGACTGTGCACCCGGAATGCCTCTGCGAATAACGTATTCAGATTCGCGAAAAATCGGTGAGAGGGGAGAAGAGAATGGCTCAGAAGAAGATTGCGCTGTTAGGGCTCGGCCTGATGGGGTCGGGCATGGCCGGACGCCTGCTTGAAGCAGGGTACGCGCTCACTTTATATAACCGCACCACGGAGAAGGCACGAACATTCGTAGAGCGTGGCGCAAAGCTGGCGGGAACTCCCGCGGAAGCCGCCGCAGATGCGGATGTCATTCTCAGCATGCTCGCCGATGATCAGGTCTGCCGCCAGGCATGGCTGGGAAAGGAAGGCGCACTCTCGAGCGCGCCTTCAGGCTCGGTGCTGGTTGAGTCGAGCACTGTAACTCCGGAATGGATCGCAGAGTTGGATCGCGCAGCGCGTGAGCGCCATCTCGACTTAATCGACGCGCCGGTGACAGGCAGCAAACCGCAGGCGGCGGCCGGTCAGCTGCTCTTTCTCGTTGGTGGATCAGCGGATGTGCTGGTAAAGATCCGACCTGTGCTCGAAAGCATGAGCCGCGGCATCGTCCACCTCGGTCCAACCGGCACCGGGGCGCGTCTCAAACTGATCAACAATTTTGTCTGTGGAGTGCAGGCTGCGTCATTGGCTGAGGCGCTGGGCTTGATCGAACATAGCGGATTGAACATAGCACAGGCCTTGCAGGTCCTCACCGAAGGAGCGCCGGCCAGCCCTATCTTCAAGACATTGAGCGCTCGCATGATGGCCCGCGACTACGAGCCGAATTTCGCTGTGAAGCTAATGGCCAAAGATATGCGCTATGCGGTCGAACAAGCGAAACAGCACTCCCAAGCTTTAGCCACGGGCGCAGCCGCGCTGAGCGTCTTCGAAAGAGCCATCACCGCCGGAGACGGCGAAAAGGATATGTCCGCGATCGTCGAGCAATTCCGCGCGCCTACCCAATCGTAGGCGCGGAAGGAAACTCTGTTGCTCGAGCGATTGAAGGAGATAGCCTTGTCCTCAGGGGGACGGGCTGCCACATTTTCACCAAGGATCAGAGAAAGCGCTGGACGGTAGTCGCATCTTTGGCCTCGCGAGTCCCGAAACTAAATTTCTCGCGGTCTCACGGTGCACACGCCTCTCTAAAATAGTCAAAATTACACCGGTTTCGGGTTGCGCTCTGTAAACACCTGCTGTTGATGCCAATATGGATATGCCATTGGCACTTGGCTGGCGTCGTCCAGCTTTGCGACCTGCTCTGGCGTCAGCTTCCAACCAACTGCACTGATATTTGCTTTGAGCTGCTCCTCGTTACGTGCGCCGATAACAACCGTGGAGACCGACGGCCTGCCCAGTACCCAGTTCAGTGCGATCTGCGGAATTGTCTTGCCAGTTTCTTTGGCGACCTCATCGAGTGCATCGACCACTCTGTACAAATATTCATCGTCTGGCTGTGGTCCGCCCTCGACAACAACCTTACTCTGCAATCTGCTGTCTTTTGGAAGAGGGTGCCCGCGGCGAATTTTGCCTGTTAAACGTCCCCATCCAAGAGGCGACCACACAAGCGCTCCAACTCCCTGGTCGAGCGCCAGAGGCATGAGCTCCCATTCATAATCGCGTCCGATCAGAGAGTAATAAACTTGATGTCCGACATACTTAGCCCAGCCATATTGCTCGCTTATGCTCAGGGACTTCATCAAGTGCCAACCTGAGAAGTTCGAACAGGCGATATAGCGTACCTTTCCGTCTTGCACCAACTTGTTCAGTGTGCTGAGGGTCTCATCGAGCGGAGTCATCGCGTCGAATCCATGCAGATGATAGACATCGATATAGTCCGTACCCAGCCTTTTGAGGCTTCCGTCCAACTGCTGGATGATGTGGTATCGGCTCGATCCGACGTTGTTCGGTCCCTCACCAAAACGAAATGTCGTTTTAGTCGAAATCAATATATCCTGGCGCTTGTGGTGAGCGAGAGCTTTACCCAGAGCTATTTCACTGTTGCCGGTTGAGTAGATATCCGCAGTGTCGAAGAAGTTCAACCCAGCATCCATGCAGATGCCGACAATGCGGTCTGCTTCTTCCTGCGTCGTCTCCGACCACGCCTTGAAGAATTCATTATTCGCGCCAAATGTTCCCGCACCGAAGCAGAGCTCCGGCACCATCAAACCCGACTTGCCAAGTTGTCTGTATTCCATAACTCCTCAAACGACGAACTCTCTCGTCATCCGTTCAATAGTTTTTTGGTCCGAATTCAAACAACGTTGTCACCCGGACAATGGACGGTCCACTTCCTAAGTGTAGAGCGAACATCGATATCAAGAGTGGGCAGATCCGGTTTCGTGCAAGCTCGAGTGGCGATATATCGACAACATCAAATCGCTGTTGCAGACCAGCGCCGCGCGACCGCCAGAACTAGAGACCTTCAGCGCCCATCCTTAAGATTTAAATTCCGAACTAGTCGGTGCAGATACTTCGGATGAATGCCAAGCAGTCGCGCGGCCTCAGGATAGTTTCCTGATGCTTCCTGGAGGGCCGCCAGGATCAACTCTTTCTTGGCGTGGTTGAGTGTCGCGTGGTATCGCGCTCCCTCGAGCCCAGCGGATTGTTCTTCGAGCATGGCAGTGGGGAGATCTTCGGGAAGAATTTCCTCGGTGAGGCCCAGCACAATCGCGTGCTCGATCGCGTTCTCCAGTTCGCGGACATTTCCGGGCCAGCTATAGTGCATCAGCAAATTACGCGCTTCCTTCGAAACGCCCTTGAACGGCCGCTTGCTTTTTGCAGCATACTTCGCTGCAAAATAGAGAGCGAGCAGCGGAATGTCGTCGCGATGCTCCCGCAAAGGGGGCACCGTAACCGAAACCACATTTAGCCGGTAATACAAATCCTGTCTAAACTCTCCGGACTTGATTGCTTGTTCAAGATTTTTGTTGGTTGCCGCGAGGACCCGTGCAGTGAATGCAAGGGAGCGATTTCCCCCAAGTCGCTCGAACTCCCTTTGCTGCAACACGCGTAACAGTTTTGCCTGCAACAAAGGCGCCAGCTCGCCGATCTCGTCCAAGAAAACTGTTCCGTCGCCGGCGGCCTCCAGCTTTCCTTTCTTCGCCACAACTGCCCCGGTAAATGCACCTTTCTCGTGTCCGAATAATTCGCTTTCCAGCAACGCCTCCGGAATTGCCGCACAATTGATGGCGACGAAGGGCCGCGCTGTCCGTGGACTCTTGTGATGGATCGCGCGGGCGACCAACTCCTTGCCCGTGCCACTCTCCCCTCGGATCAAAACGGTGGAATCGCCATGCGCGACTCGCGTAATGAATTCTTCCACCTGTTGAATCTGACGGCTTTCACCAACGAGCTGGCTCGCCGAATGAAGCTCCTCTTTAAGCTGCTGGTTCTCAGAACTTAATGCATCCATAGCGAGGACGTTTTCGAGCGTTACCGCAGCTATTCGGGAAACACGGCTGAGGAAGTGAATGTGATCTTCACGAAATGGCTCATCATCGTCGGACGAAGTGAGGTAGATGACGCCGAGCGTTTTTTCTACAGCTACGAGTGGGAGGCAGAGCACGTTCGGGGTATCGCTGGAGTCTCGAGCGCCATTAGTTAAGATGGCCGAGCGTTCCCAGAATGCGCGGTGAACGAGATCGCGTTGAATCTTGATCGATGGCTGGTCGCCTGCCTGGCGGCTCCAGCTGCAGATGGAGCTTGGTTCCTCATCGAGATTAGCGAGCAACACGATGGCGCCATTCTCGGCAGGAACCACTTCGAAAATCAGCCGGAGAAGTTCGCGTTGCAGAAGTCCGATGTCGCGTATGGAGTTGATGAAATCACTGATCCGGAACAAGGCAGACAGATCGCGCGCCATGCGTCCAACTTCAACCCTAAATTGCGGGAGCTGCGCCGTCTGATCCAGCCGAATTGTCTCCATTTCGGTGACGGAAGGATCATCACTCAGGCGCAGCGCGGAGCTGTCAACATCCTCTCCTTCATGCACTAGGAACAAAAACTCCGAGTGGCCGACACGTATCGTGTCTCCGTGGTCAATCACTTTATGTCTTACGGGAATTCCGTTTACAAAGGTACCGTTATGGCTGTCCAGATCGGCGAGCTCATAGCGTTCTTCGACCTGTTCGATCGTGCAATGTCTCCGCGAGACAGCGAGATCCATCGGCAGGCAAAGCTGATTAACGTCGTTTCTGCCGATGGACATCTGGCCATCGATCAGCTGTCGAACGGTCCCTCTCAATGAACCCGAAATGGCCATGAGCCTCGGCTTCATCGGAGCCTCCTGAGGGTCCAAGTCTAGCGGAACCGCCGCCTGTCGTCGATGAAGTTGCCGATTCATTGTGGGGGAACGGAACGGTTACTTGCGGGTATCCATTCAGATACTACGAACCGCGGTGCGCCCGGGGACAGCGAAAGTCGGGAATTGCTCCATCACTCGTATCCCATTGCAAACACAAGAACGAGATCGAGAAACGGGGGGCCTTGAGGCGTCCGCGGTCTTTGGTCCGGAGCGTGCACTATCTGTGGGCGTAGCAGCAAGCACCTGAAGCAAAAAACTTCCGGACGCTGGCAAAAACAAATTCAGTTCGGGCTCCACTGTGAGGAGTCCTATGACGCGCTCAGAAGAGGGCGTCTTGAAAAAGGAGAAACGTCATGAAACGAATCACGTCAATCGCGCTCTTCGCCCTCGTCAGCTTCGTCACCATCGGCAGCATCTCTGCACAGGAACGAGCTGTGAAAGCAAACGTTCCGTTCGACTTCACCGTGGGTAACAAACTTGTTCCCGCCGGAACTTACACGATCAGTTCGGAAAACTCCAACACGATTCTGATTCAGAATGGCGAGCGGCACGTTGCGATATTCAGCAGCGCCTACGCCGACGGTAAGCAGTCGAAGACCAGCAAGCTGGTCTTCAACAAGTACGGCGACCAGTATTTCCTGAGTGAAGTTCTTTGCGCGTCCGTCGACATGAACTTGGAACTTCCAACTTCGAAGGCGGAAAAAAGGGCTCGCGTACAGGAAGCCAGCATCCACAACGCCAGCCAGGTTTACGTCGCGCTCAAGTAACAAGGAAATATTTGGAACAATCAAACCCGGAGACAAAACAGTCTCCGGGTTTTTTCATGTGTAACTCCGTGTCGGTCTGGCCACGCAATCGAATCGTCAGGCCTGCGCACCATCTTTAAGTCCCCGCACCCACAATGCGGTTACATCCTTGGAGTTGTGCAGAACGAGAACCGGCGTACCAGCCGGAGTCTTGATATGAAAGAGATCCGCGCCCTCTACGTTCTGCATGATCAACGCCGGGCGCGCGTCCTCACTCATCGCAACAATCTCGATGTCGCTCATCGTTACGTTCTTCACGTGCCGAAGATAGAAGCCCTGCGACGGCATGTTCCCAAACATATTTGGCTCTGGATATTTCTGCTCGTTCTCCTCGGGCATAACAGCAGCCTGCTCTTTTGTGCCTCCGCCCCGATGCTGGATGTAGATGTGGTGCATCTGGAGGTCCTGAATCTCGTGTCCCGGAACGCCGCTGATGATGCATCCCAGGTGGGAAGCTGCATTCGAGCAGACGATGTTGCTTATGATGACGCGCTGCAACGTTCCCGTCCTGGTTGACTCCGCAGGTCCCCGGAGACGGCTGCCAAGACGCAGAAAGATCGGTGCTGAGACAATGTCGCGCATCGTGATGTTAGTGATCGCCATGTCTTCGAGCAGCGCACCGTCCACCGTTTCCAATGCCAGGCCCTGACAGCCCTCGAACACGCAATTGGAGACGGTGATGTTCTTGAAGCCTCCATTCGACTCCGTGCCGAATTTAATACGTCCCGTGTGCGGAACTCTCGCTGACGGGTCGAATTTCTTCCATGTGCCGTCGAGCATTGTTCCCAGTTCATACGCGCCAGTCACAAAGCAGTTGGTGATCGTCAGATTCTCGGTAGCCCTGGCGTAACCCAGCGCGTAACTGCTCTTGGGAACAATCGCGTCGTCCCACGGCGAATTGATCGCGCAGTTCGCAACCTGCACATTGCGGCAGCAATCAATATCCATGCCGTCGCGATTGGTGTCGATGGTGAGCCCGTCGATCAGCAGATTGTCGACACCCGTTGCGAGAATTCCGAACCAGCCGCCCTGCAGGATCTGAAAATTCCTGAGCTGCACATTGAGGCAGTTCTTCAGGCTGATCGTCTTGTTTCCGACACCGCTCGTGCGCCGGTCGGCCGGGTTCTGGCTCTTCGGGTCGTTGTTGCGAGTCAATCCCCGGCCCCAGATGCGGCCCGGGCCATAGATCGAGATATCGTGAAGACCTTCACCCCAGATCAGGCTGTTATGCCAGTGGTTATGCCCGTAGTCCTGATAAGCCTCCCAGGGCTGCACTGGCTCCGGCTCGTCATATCCGCCGGTTTGGCCTTCCGGCAGCGCATCGGCCGCGATAATCACCGCGCCCTGTTCGAGGTAAAGTGCAACGTTGCTCTTCAGGCGGATGGAATAGCACAGGTATTGGCCCGGGGCGAAGCGAACGGTGCCGCCAGCGGCCGACGCAGCTTCAATCGCGCTGTTAATTGCAGGTGTATCGATCGTCGCTCCGTCGCCCTTTGCGCCAAAGATTTTGACATCGAATAGGCCTGAAGCATGGTCGGAATTTTGGCCTCCGGTCGAACCAGCCTGACCGTACACGCTCGTTCCGCCCATGGCCGCCGGTACTGCGAACGCACCGGCTCCCGCCAGCTTGAGAAACTTCCTGCGAGCTGTTAACTCCACTTGGTCTCCGATCTCCATGAAATGAATGTTTGGGTTTTGCATCATCAGCGTCATTTAACCTGTAGCAGTACCACCCCGTGCGGTGGCACGGTCACAGTGTATGGATCCTTCATGGTGCCGAGGTCTTTGGCTTGCCAGATATCGCGAACCTGTACTGATCCCCGGAATCCAAGTTGCCTGAAATCCACGGGAATGGAAAGTGCGGTTGAGTGCCTGTTAAAGACGCCAACCGCTTTCGATCCGTCGGCGAGCGGTTTTGCCCAGATCTCAAGCGGTCCTTCGGCGCTCACGCGATCGCCCTGCTTCCCAAGCCGGTCCTGATCGATGGCGATCACTTCGCGATTCGTGAGCAACGCAACCGTTTCCGGCGTCATGGATGTCAGATCGTTGCCGGCGAGCAGGGGCGCGGCCAGAATCACCCACAGGCTCATATGCTGACGATATTCATCACCGGTCATACCGCCGTTACCCACCTCCAGCATGTCGGGATCATTCCAGTGCCCGGGTCCGGCAAAACGAGACAGGCCGGCCTGACTGAATCCGATGTCCACCATGCGAGCGTAATGGTCATTAATGTCTCCGGTGGTGCGCCACAGATTGCCGCCTACATCCGCACCCCATCTCCACACTGCATCATTGCCGTACTGACACAGGCTGTAGACAATCGGCCGTCCCGTCTGGCGCAGCGCGTCCCGCATCTTAATGTAGGCATCCACCATCATCTTGTGCGCTGCTTCCGGAGTGGGCGCTGCTTTCAATTCCGTGCGCAGCCCGCACAGATCATATTTCAAGTAATCGATACCCCACTTTGCATACGTCGCCGCATCCTGCTCCTCATGCCCCAGGCTGCCCTCATAGCCTGCGCAGGTCTTCGCACCGGGAGAGGAGTAAATGCCAAGTTTCAGCCCTTTACTATGAACGTAGTCCGCGAGTGCTTTCATGTCGGGAAACTTGCTGTTCGTCTGAATATTCCCCTGGGCGTCGCGCTCTCCCTCCCAGGTGTCGTCGATGTTCACGTAGATGTATCCTGCATCGCGCATTCCGCTCGAGACCATTGCGTCGGCCTGCGCGCGTATGGTCTTGTCGTCGATGGTGCGATGAAAATGGTTCCAGCTGTTCCAACCCATGGGGGGAGTCGCCGCGATGGTTTGAGCTTCTGCCCGGCACGGATAAAGCGCCGCAAGACACGCCACCACGGCCATGCCGGCAGTCATTGAAGTCGACCTGCGAAATGCCGCCAAATACTTCATAGATCACTCTCCTCCGAAGCTAATTATTAATGCACAACATGATAGAGGGACGAAGTCTCTGATAGCGAAACGCTCGCAACATCCGAACCACCACTTTCCCCGTTCGAATTCACAGCAGTTACTTTATACAGATAAGTCTTTCCCGGCGGCATGGGGTTATCGAGAAAACGATCGTGAAACCATCGCGGGGCCTCCGCTATGAATTATGGGAACAACGCTTATGCTGGATAATAAGCACAAAACTAGCCTTCAAGTTGACACAGTGCGACCGGAAACAAGATGCGACATCCAACAAAAATGGAATCAACAGAAGTACCCATGAGTGTGGAGGGCGCCGGCAGCCTCCCGCACACCATCCGTTTCGGTTTCGACAACACCTACGCGCGCCTCGATGCTCGCTTCCACGCGCGGCTCGATCCCATACCGGTAGCAGCGCCGCAGCTTATCAAGGTGAACGTGGAGCTTGCCCGTAGTCTTGGGCTCGATCCAGAAGCACTCACGACCCCGGCAGGGGTGGAGATCCTGGCTGGCAACCGCGTGGCAGAAGGCGCTGAGCCCCTGGCGCAGGCCTATGCCGGGCACCAGTTCGGTTCGTTCGTGCCGCAGCTTGGCGATGGGCGCGCCAATCTGCTAGGTGAGGTGGTGGGGCGCGACGGCGTGCACTACGACATTCAGCTCAAAGGATCGGGCCGCACGCCCTTCTCGCGCGGCGGCGATGGTCGAGCTGCGCTAGGTCCGGTCCTGCGCGAATATATCGTCAGCGAGGCAATGGCGGCGCTCGGAGTGCCCACCACGCGGGCTCTGGCCGCAGTTATCACCGGCGAAAGAGTGCTGCGCGAGACCGTATTGCCAGGAGCCGTGCTCACGCGCGTAGCGACCAGCCATCTCCGCGTGGGCACATTCGAGTACTTCGCTGTGCGCAAAGATACCGAAGCGGTGCGCATCCTGGCGGACTACGCCATTAAGCGGCATTATCCTGAGGCTGCGCAGGCAAAGCAGCCTTACCGTGCGTTCTTGGATGGCGTGATCGCGCGCCAGGCATACCTGGTTGCACAGTGGATGTCTCTCGGTTTCATCCACGGCGTCATGAACACCGACAACACCTCGATTTCGGGCGAGACCATCGACTATGGCCCTTGTGCCTTTATGGAGGCATATGATCCGGCCACCGTCTTCAGCTTTATCGATCAGCAGGGGCGCTATGCCTTCGGAAACCAGCCGCCTATCGCCCTCTGGAACCTCACGCGCCTCGCCGAAGCGTTGCTTCCGGTTCTCGCCGAAGAAGCCGGAGGAGAGCAGACCGCGCTGGCCTCCGCCACTGAGGCACTCACGGCGTTTGCTCCGCAGTTTGAAGCAGCGCACACTGCCGCTCTCCGGCGTAAGCTTGGTCTCTTTACGCAGCAGGATGGCGACGCGGCGCTGGCTGACGATCTGCTCGAGCGTATGGCCGCCAACCACGCCGACTTCACACTCACCTTCCGCCGCCTATGCGATGCAGCCACCGGCGCAGAGAACGAAGGGGCCCTCCGGGCGCTCTTCGCCAGTCCTGCGGCATACGACGCCTGGGCCATTGGTTGGCGTCGCCGGCTGCAGTTGGAGCCCGTTTCGTCCGAGGCGCGCGCAGCAGCCATGCGAAAAGTAAATCCAGCATTTATCCCGCGCAACCACTTAGTCGAGGCCGCGATTAAGGCTGCGGTCGAGCAGCAGAACTTCCAGCCATTTGAAGAGCTGTTGGACGTTGTCACGCGTCCCTATGAGGACAGACCAGAGCTTGAGCCGTACGCCCTACCGGCTCGCCCTGAGGAGCGCGTTGAGCATACTTTCTGTGGAACGTAGCCCTGGATGCCCTTCGCCGTCAGGAGTGAGATGAAGTCATCGCTTTCCGAGCTGGGAGCCATCGGGTACGCGCTCGCCGGGTTCACTTTCTGGGTGCTGACCGATAGCTCCATCAAGCTGGTCGGGCAGTCGGGATTGCCGCCGTATGAGATGGTGGCGTTCCTGGGCCTCTTAATGGCAATGTTTGTCGGCGCGTATGCGCTGGTGCGCGGAAACGCGCACATCCTGCGACCGCATCGCCTCGGTCGCCAGTTGGCGCGAGCTTGCCTGGATATGGGAAACAACGTATGCGTGGTCATCGCGCTACGCCATCTGACGCTCACCATGTTTTATATCCTCGTCTTCACCGCTCCCATGGTCATTGCTCTGCTGTCGGCGGTGTTCCTTAAAGAAGGTTTGTCATGGCGCAAGGGGTTGGCCATTTTCGCCGGCTTTGTCGGAGTGGTCATCGCCGTGGATCCCTGGGGCAGCGCGCGTCAGGGAGACTGGGTCGGGTTCGCCGCATGCATGATCTGCGTGGCGTGCTTCTCGGTGAACATGGTTTGGTCGCGCGTGCTCACACGCACCGAGTCGCCGGAAAGCCTGACCTTCTTCTCGGGTCTTATGACTGCAGCAGTGGGCTTTGTTCTCATGATTTTTCATGCCGCACCTTTGACGGCGCGTCTCACCGCGGGACTGTTTGCCATGGGCCTTTTCTGCGCGGCCGGAACGCTCTGCTTCTACATAGCCGTCAAGCACACCTCGGCCGCGAATGTCTCGCAGTATCACTACACGCAATTGCTCACCGGCACGCTGGTCTCTTTCCTGGTGTGGCACGACAAGCCGGGATTCTTCGTCCTCGTCGGCGGCTCACTTATCCTCGCCTCGGGCCTGTACATCGCCGCTGCCGCACAAAACTTCGCCCCACTAACTGAAGGCAATTGAGCAGCCCGTCGACTCGCACTATTAATCCCCGCCGGACTCATTCCCGTCTCTGTTGAAACGAGCCCTCATTCGCGCAAAAATACTCTGCAGAGAAGAATGTCCTCGGCGGAAGACACTCCGTCCGGGAACGGTAAGTGAGACTTCCGTTCCACGTGCAGCGGATGTGACGAGATTCAGCTTCGCCCCGATGCGGCCAGCCCGCTCCCGCATTCCCTGCAGCCCGAAGTGTCCTTTTTTCCCCGATTGAACGATCGCCGGTTCGATGCCCTTGCCATTATCCCTGACGCGCAGAAGAAGATCCTGCCCATAGACCAGTTCCACCACCAACAAGCTCCCTCTCGAATGCATGCTCGCATTGCGAATGGCTTCATATCCGATGCGGTAGATCTCGTCCCGCACTATCGGGTGCATCTGCCGGGAGGCGCCGGTGACCGAAAACTCAACTTTCATGTAACCGCGAAGGAGACAATGATTCGTCGCCTCCCGCAAGCTCGACGCAAGATCGTTTGTCTCGATTGTCGAGGCGCGCAGCGAGCGGAGAGCAGTCCGTCCCTCTTCCACCGCCTGCCCCAGCCACCCCGATACGCGCTCCATGGCACTACGCATACGCACCAGGTCTGCCGATTCGTCGAGCGTATCGTCGGCAACCATCTTGCTGCCTTGAATTGTCTGCAGCAGCGTATCGTGCAGCTCACGCGCCAGCCTGGTGCGCTCTGCCAGCCGTTCGTCAAAGCGGGCGCTCATGATCGTTGCGATCTTTCGTATCCGCATCTGATAAATGATCCATGCCAGCAACAGGACAGTGGCAGCGCTGAAAACGAGGAAGAGCTTGGTTTGGTACCACGCCGGCGCAACGCTGAAGTCCAGGGTCGCACCCGTTTCGCTCCACAGCCCGTCGTTATTGCACGCGATCACGTGAAACCGGTAGCTTCCCGGAGACAGATTTGTATAAAAAGCTTGCCGCCGCGTGCCCGCCTCCTGCCAACTCGAGTCATGCCCCTCCAACTGGTATCGGAACCGTACCTTCTTCGGCTCGACAAAGCTGAGCGCCGTGTAATCAATTCGTAAGTCGCGCGTCAGTGCGGGCAGGCGAAGATGCTCGAACGTCGAATAATTCTCACGATCCGCGACCACCTCTTCGATGTGGACCTGCGGTCGAATCTCATTTCTTCGCACATCAGATGGATCGATCATTTGCAGAAGCCGGCCGTTGACAAACCACAGCCGCCCATCCGGTGTCATCGTGGCCTGTGGTTTGAGTGCGGTTAACCCTGGTTGAACACCATCGAAAACATCCAGCAACGTGGTTTTCACACTGCTGTTCGGGTGGTCGCGCCAAAGATCCAATTGTGACTTGTCGATCGAAACCAGCCCGCATTTCGTGTAGAGCCAGATAGAGCCCCGCTTGTCCTTCACCATGGCGAAGATTCCATCGCAGGGAAGTCCGTTGCGCAGGCCGAGGTTGGCGCGCACTCCATTTTTCCATCGGATCAGCTCGTCGACATTTGTGCCCCAGATCGAACCGTCCGCATCAACCATCAGTTCGCGAATCTGGCGAGTGTTTCCCACTTCATGCGAAGGAATCTTCTCCGTCTTGCCGTTCTTATAGAAGACAAGATCTCCATCCACCAGTCCCATCACCGCGGCTCCATCTGCAGTGGCAGCAAGGATGTAAGATGTCGGGACCTGGTTCGATGAATACTCCTCCTGAACGCTGAAATCCCGAATGCGGTCGAGGTTGGGGCCGGCCCGGACCCAGATGTCACCGTGTCCATCTTGGGCAATCGAGAAGATGATGCCCAGCGGACTGCCGTCGGCATGGCGGATGACACGGAACACACCTTGTTGGTAGACCCAGAGATTGTTATCGATGCCCACCCATAACTGGCCGGCATGATCTTCATAAAAGGTCGAGACATGTTGTCCAGGCAGCCCGTGAGTGGAGCGCAGCGCCGATACCTTATTTCCGCGCAGGAACTCCAGCGATTCATAGTTGTTGATGATCCACAACGTTCCGTCATGCGCCCCGAGCACGGCTACTGCGCTGTCCGCCGACAGTCCTTCGCGCATTGAGTAAGTGGCTACCCGCGTGTCGCGAAAATTGTCGATGCCTGCCGACGTCGCGACCCACAGCGTGCCTTCGCTATCCTGAAAAAATCTCCCCACGGCATCACTCGACAAACCGTCGGTGCGGTCGAAGTGATCGATCAAGTCGCCTCGCGCTCGAAAAATCCCATGATGCGCTGTGCCGATCCACATAGCATTGCCGCGATCGATGAATAGCGTCGTGACGTCGGAGTTCGCGACTTCGATCCCCGGATAGTCGCGGGGCTCCCAATTACCCTTTTCGAAGTGTTGGAGCTGCAGGAACTTTCCCGGCCCATCGATTGCCGCCCAGGCCGATCCATCCGGCGCGGCTGCGATCGCCTTGAACAGCGCATAGCCTTCAGGCCGTCCTGTGACATTAGGAAAATAGACATGCCCCGACCCAGGCTTCCAAAGGCTCAGCTCGGAGTAGCCGCCGATCCACAACTCGTCGTGGCCGTGTGTGGCCAACTGCAGGGCATTTGGAAACGGAATAGCCTGATCGCCTGCAAAGCAGCTAAGCTGCTCGTTTCTGATGCGGCAGACGGGCCCCCTTTTATCAGGCATATGCGTGCGCGCTAGCCATATGCTTCCTTCCTCGTCTTCCACCATCGCCTCGATCCGGCCGCTCAATTCCGGGTAGTTGGTCAAACGGCCGTTCTTCCAATGCGAAACGCTGAACCCGGTGCCGATCCACAAGCTGCCGTCCCGCGCGCCCAGCAACGAAAAAACCCTCGGGTCGAGCATTCGCTCACCGGCCGGCGGAGCCCAAGGCACGAAGCGTACCCCGTCGAAGCGGATCAATCCTGTTCCGGTACCGATCCAGAGATACCCATCGAGAGTCTGGGTCATCACCACCGGGGAGCCGTTGAAGTCGCCATCTTCCACGCGCCAGGCGCTGTGTCGGTACTGAGAAATTTGCCGCGCGGGATCGAGGGCCAGGGTCGAGCGCAGGCTCGGCAGGAAAAAGACGAGGACAATTACCAGGTGCCGTAATGCCGTCATTGCTCCGTTTTCCCGGAGAGAGTTCGACATGGCCCTCGAAAGTACTTCACATGCAGGTAGGATCCCGCTCGTATCAGTGCATTCATCAATTGGAATGTTCCGATGCTGCGAGGCCACAGAGAGATAGCGCTTTGGGACACGGCGTGCTTCGACACTAAATGATAGCAGCTGCTGGTCGGCTCTGAGAACCCCAAGATCGTACCGCATCACGGCCGTGATCGTGCTGCCCGCTCTGCCTTTGCCAGGGCTAAAATCTCATCCCGCGTTCCACAGTTGCCCTGCAGTTTCCTATAGTCGGCTGCTTCGATTGTGATAACGGTTAGAAGCCGAACAAATAGCGGATTAAGCCGAACCCAACGCTCAGCAGGATGAGATAAATCACATTGAATTTGGATCTCCAAAGCAGCACAAACGAAAGAATTGCCCATCCCAGAGAGATTGCATCGAGCCCTCTGAGTCCTA
>Ga0206993_1049_pt2 | contig 27260 bp, 21 predicted proteins | sample Alteio_BWMinCont_7_FD_153499 | JGI IMG/M metagenome (GOLD analysis project Ga0206993, IMG submission 153499) | Enriched cells from forest soil in Barre Woods Harvard Forest LTER site, Petersham, Massachusetts, United States -... | ecosystem: Environmental > Terrestrial > Soil > Temperate forest >... | reverse complement strand
CTGTGAGCGTCACACCTGCCACTACTGAACCTGAAGGGTCGGAAATCGTGCCCGAGACCTGACCCGTATCGATCTGAGCCCGGATCGTGCTCGTCAAAAGAAAGAGAGGGACGAACATTATCAAGGCCAGATACTTCGTATGTCGCTTAGTATTCCATCGCATAAAGCTCTCCAAGAAAGAAATGCATATACCTCAATGGCTCGTCGAGAACGAGCTCAAGTAAGGAAATGTTGTTTATTTTGCGTTTTCAGGAATCTTCTTTTTCGCTCATTCCGACATTGCTCCCACACGTTCAGGAGGATGTCCGGACGAAGAAAAATTGGATTGCGTCGAAGGGAACAAACAGGAAATCCGGCTAGTGCCCCGTATCTGCTAGACACATGGCCGGTGAATTTATTCCCAAAGGGAGAAAAATTTCGTGAAAATTTTCGATGAAGGAGAAGTAAACGGCCGTTCCGGCTCCTGCGACTGCATCTTGTCCGCGCACTCCGCCCCTACCCACGAGGGCGGTTTCGCCGGCTTGTTCAGCAGGCTTTTCTTGCAAACGAATCAGACTTGAAACGCGCACAATCGGTTGGGTCTGCCGCACCGCTTGACCGCAACTGCTTTGGTTTTCGGCCGACCGGAGAGGGAGGGATCTTTGGCGGCAAGCGCTAATCCCAGCTGCAACTTACGGAAATTCCTTGAATAAAGGGGTGAAAACACGGTATAAGCAGGTCGCTGGCCAAGTTTGCGATTTTGACAAAGTCCTGACGGGAGCGGTGTATGAAATCCTCGACGACACGCATGAGCGAGATTCGGGAAGTGATGGATATACGGCAGGCATCGGACTACCTCGGAATCAGTCCCGACACCCTCTACAAATATGCTTCCGAGTCATTCATCCCGGCATTCAAGCTGGGAAATCGCTGGCGGTTTAAGAAGTCCCGCCTCGACGAATGGATGGATTTGCAATCAGGACCCCGGGCCCAGGCTGTGCCCGCCACCGACGTGAGCGTTGCAGCCCCAGCCGCCCCCATTCAGAAGTCTGTCCGGCCGCGCCAGAAGAAGCCCGTGCGCAGTACTCGCTCCGGCGGTCGCCGCGTAGCTCTCAAGATTTCCTAGACTTTAGACTAGACTCCGGCCCTTCAGGCCCGAACTGCGGTCAACGCCCTTCCGTTCATGCTTGCGGAGATCTTCTCGCGCAGCACACCGATCTCATCCCGCGTGAAGCGTGAGCTGACCACCGCCGAGACATTTTTGGCGAGATGCGGCAGCTTCATCATTGCCGGAACGACCGCATGGATCGAGCGATAGCTGAGGATGATGTTAAGTACCACATCGGCGAGCACCTCGTCGTCGATTTTCCCCAGCTTTTCGCGCAGCGCGGATGAGACATCGGAGGAGGCCGAGATGGCGCCCAGTACCTCGCGGCTCTGCTGCACCCTCACCGCACCGCCGAAGGGATGGTTGGCGATGGCGCCAAATCCCGCGTCTGCTCCGCTCTCAAGCACGCGTGCGGCCGAGAGGTCGAAGACATTGCATGGGAACTGCAACGCCCGCAGGGGACGCGGCCTGCGCTCGACGGTGAGCTCGATCACATCCGGATCGGCGGAGATGCCGGCAACGCGTACCTTGCCGGCGGTGACCAGCTTCTCCATCGCTGTGAGCAGGTCGTCCTGCTCAAGCACCGTTGCCGGAGCCGCGTGCAGAAAGAGCAGGTCGACATAGTCGGTGCGCAGTTTGCGCAGGCTCTCGTGAATGCTTGTCTCGAGAATCTGCGTTGTGAACTGGTTGGCCGTCAGCTGCGCGCTCGTCTGTTTGCGCACCATGGCCCGCGCGGAAGGCGTGATCGAAAGCAGGGCGCGAACGGCGGGCTTGGCCATGCGCTTCCACAGCGCGGGGCGCGTCGGCACGATGCCGAACTTCGTCGAGATAATAGCCTGGTCGCGGCGCCCGCTGAGAAATTCACCCAGCAGCGCCTCCGACTCGCCGTAGCCGTAGGAGCGCGCCGTATCGTATAGCGTGATGCCGGCATCCCACGCGGCTCCCAGAGCGCGCAAGGATTCGGCGCGGCTGGAGCGGCCAAGCAGCGCCGAACAGCCAAAGCCCAGCACCGAACAGTTGATGCCACTCCCGCCGAGTTCTCTTATCTGCATGGACCTCTTCGTCGAGTTCGGATGTGGTGTGCTGCTAATGTTGTACCATGCACGTCGATCTCGAAGACGCTGGAGCGCCGGCACACTTCAACACGCGCATCTGCATTGTGGGAGCGGGCGTGGCAGGCATTCTTCTCGCGTCCTCGCTGGCTGCGAAAGGCATTGCGACGCATCTTCTCGAGGCCGGAGGCCTCGTCTTCGAAGAGCGCAGCCAGGAGCTCTTCGCCGTCGAAGATGCCGGCACTCCTCACAGCGGCGCGACCGAAGGCCGCTTTCGCACCTTCGGCGGCTCGTCCACGCGCTGGGGCGCGCAGATGCTGCCCTATACCCAGGATGTGCTCCATCCTCCGGCCGCGCTGGGATTGCCGGAGTGGCCGCTGGAGCTGGCCGAGATCGAACCGTATTATCGCGAGATCGAGCAGTTCTTCGCCGCTTCGCCGCGGCCTTTCAGCGACGATCTGCTGCAGGAATTCGGCCTGAGCCGGCCCTTCATTTCCGATGAGGTCCGGCTGCGGTTTTCGAAGTGGGCTCCCTTTACCCGGCGCAACCTGGCCGGCACGCTCGGCAAGGAATGCCTGGCGAGCCCGCTGGTGACGGTCTTTACGCATGCCAACGTGCTCTCGATCGAATTGAATCCGAACGGCAGCGCAGTAAGTTCTTTGACGGTTACAAATTATCAGGGCAGGCGGTTTCAGTTTTCCGCGCAGACCTACGTCCTGGGCACGGGAACGATTGAGACCTCGCGGCTGCTTCTCGCCTCGACCAGCGTCTGCGCCAACGGAGTGGGCAATTGCCGCGATCAGGTAGGCCGCTATTTTCACGATCACATCGGGGTCCCGGCGGCCGAAATTCCCGCCTCCGACCGTAGCAAGGTTGTCGATCGCTTTGCGCCCTTCCTTTCCGGAGGAACGCTGCACACGCCGAAGCTCGAAGCGACGGCCGCACTGCGCGCCGATCAGAAATTGCTTTCCGTCATGGCGCACTTTCCTATTGAGGAACCGGAAAACTCCGGCGCGGGCCGGGTTCGAGCTGTCCTTCGCGGATTGCAGCGGCGGAAATTCGACCGGGACGTTCGCCAGAATCTAATGGCGCTGCCTGCGGCCTCCGTTGAAGTTGCGCAGCTGTTGTGGTCGGCGAAAATGAAGAACAGGAGAGCCTTGTCGAAAGGCGCGCGCATCGCGCTGCATATCGATTGCGAGCAGCGCCCGGATGGGCAGAGCCGCATTCGTCTTTCAGCGGAGAAGGATCGTCTCGACATGCCGAAAGCCGTTGTCGACTGGAGGGTCTCGGACGAAGAGCATGAAACGGTGAGAAAATTTGCTCAGACCATCGATCGTCTTTTGCGCGACGCCGGCATCGCGTCCGTCGCATGGCACCCGGAGCTTGCCGAGCCCGGCTCGCGCTGGCTCACGCGCGCAACCGACACCTACCACATGATGGGAGGAGCGCGCATGGGCACCGATCCTTCATCAAGCGTCGTGGACAGCAATCTTTGCGTGCACGGGATCGAAAACCTGTTCATCGCCAGCTGCGCGGTCTTTCCCACTGGCGGCAGCTCAAATCCCACTTTCACCATGATTGCGTTGGCGCTGCGTCTCAAGGACCGGATTGCAGCGTCATGACGGCAGCAGAGGACAAGCCAATGAATGCCAGCCTCACACCGGAACCGAAAATCGATCCCACGGCTGATCCATTAGCGAAGCCCATGACCTCCCCGGTGGATCGTATTCGTCGCGGAATATGGAATCTCTTTTACGTTTTATTTTTCCGGGCTTCTTTGCGGCCCATGTTTGCCTGGCGCGCCATGGTCCTGCGTATCTTCGGCGCAAAGATGGGGCCGGGATGCAAGTTTTATCCGAAGTCGAAAGTGTGGGCGCCATGGAACCTGGTATGCGAAGACCTGGTTGCGGTCGCGGACGACGCAGAGATCTACAACCCTTCGTCGATCTACTTCGGATCCCACGCCATCGTCTCCCAGGGCGCCTACATTTGCGGCGCAACCCATCTCTACAATGAGCCTGAGTTCCGGCTGGTCTCGTTTCCAATGCGCTTCGGAGCTTACTCCTGGATATGTGCACGCGCCGCCGTGAATCCCGGCGTCAACGTCGGTGAAGGTGCCATCCTCGCGCTCGGCTCAGTCGCCACCAAAGACCTGGAGCCCTTCGGAATCTATGCCGGCGTGCCTGCCCGCAAGGTCAAGGAGCGGCTGCGTTCCGCTATTCCGCCCGCAGCGCCTCCACAGGATTAACCGACGCCGCGCGCCGCGCCGGAATGTAGCTGGCCAGCGTTGCCGCAAGCGCCAGCACCGCAGCTACTCCGAGCAAGGTCGGCGCATCCCAGGCGTGCGTGCCGAAGAGCAGCTTCTGCATCAGCGTTGCCGCTCCAACCGAGCAGAGGATGCCTGCCGCAATGCCAATCACCGTCAGCCGGCCGGCTTCTTTGAGGATCATTCCGTATACGGTGCTGCGTTGCGCACCCAGCGCCATGCGCACTCCAATCTCGCGCGTCCTCTGGCTCACGGAGTAAGCGATCACGCCGTACAGCCCAACCACGCTCAACAGTAGCGCTATCGCTGCAAAGCCGCCTACCAGCCACGCCGAAGACCTGTGCAGATAAGCCGTTTGCGAATTGTTGATGCGCCCCATCATCGTGGCTACTTCATCATCGGTGCCAATACCCGGATCGATCTTATGGATCGTCGCCATCAGTGCCGGCAGAATCGAAGCCTCTGACTGCGAGGTCCGCACGACGATCCCGAGATAGGTATCGGGATGCTGGTTGAAAGGCTGATATTCCGCCGGCCAGATCTCCGAATCGAGCGAGCCCTCGCGCACATCATCCACCACGCCCACGATCTGTCGGATCGACTTCGGCGTCAGCTGCGTGTCTCCGATTTTTTGCCCGATGGGGTCCTGGCCGGGAAAGTACTTCTTCGCCAGCGCTTCATTGATGATGACCACATCGGGTTTCGATGCATCTTCGGCATCGGTAAAGTAGCGGCCCCGCAGCAGCCGGGCATGCAGCGTCGTCAGGTAAGCGGAGCTCACCTCCCGCTCGTTCACTTCGTTATGCTCACCGCTGTAAGGCCGGCCCACAAACCTGATCCAATCGGTATTGCCGTTGTAGGTTATCGGCAGCACAGTGGTCGTGCCCACCGACTTCACTCCCGGCAGACTCGAAAGGCTGGCGACGATCCTTCGTGTCACCGCAACGATCTGATCCTCTTTGGTGTAGGTGGCCTCGGGTAGCTCGATCACAAGCGTCGCCAGATGATCGGGCTCGAAGCCGAGATCGACATGCAGCAGCCGGTAGAAGCTCTTGCCCAGCAGCCCTGCTCCGGCGAGCAAAACCATCGCTATCGCCAGTTCGACGACTACCAGATTCGATCCCAATCGCCGCCACACTGTCCCCGCCGAGCTGCGTCCGCCTTCCGCAAGATCTCCCCGCAGATCGGCGAGCGACAGCCGCAGCGCCGGAGTGATCGAAAACAGCACCGCGGCCAGCAGGGAAATGATTCCCGCGAATGCCAGCACACGCGGATTCAGGCTGAGCCCCTGCAGATACGGCATCCCGTCCAGCATGTCGGTGGGAATGAGTTTCAGGAGCACTTGCATCATTCCATAAGCCGAAGCGACGCCCAGCATGCTGCCCGCGGCCACCATCACGAATCCCTCGGTGACGAACTGCCGGATCAATCGCATCGGCGATGCTCCCAGCGCGCCGCGCACTGCAATCTCTCGCTTGCGGCTCTCCGCGCGTACCAGCAGCAGGCTCGACACGTTCACGCATGCAATCAGCAGCAGCAGCCCCGCCCCAGCCAGCAGTACCAGCAGAATCGGACGGATATCTCCCACAATCATTTCGCTCAGCTGCGCCACCGCCGCGCTCTGGCCGCGATTGGAATCCGGATATTGTTTTTCAAGCTGTGCCGCAATCGACTTCATATCGGCCTCGGCGCTCTGCACTGACACGCCGTCTTTCAGCCGTGCAACGCCATAGAGGTTATGGCAGCTTCGTCTCTTTTCGCATTCGCCGGTCGGCTGCAGCGCCGCCAGAAAATCGGCGCGTCCCTGTGGCGCGAACTGAAACTCACGCGGCAGCACGCCCACAATCGTGTACTGGACACCGCTCAGCGTTACTGGCTGGCCGATCACATCCTTTCGTCCGCCAAAGTACTTTTGCCACGTTGAATAGGGCAGCATCACCGCGGCTGGCGCTCCCGGAGCATCCTCTCCCGGACGAAAATCGCGCCCCAGAATCGGAGCGACTCCAAGTGTACGAAAGAAGCCGGCGCTCACCCGCGCCGACTGCACGGGCTCCGTGCCCGCGGGAGTCTGCAACAGATACTCCGCACCCCGGTACACATCGAAGGAACTAAAAACGGTTTGGCTCTTCTTCCAGTCCAGAAAATCGAAATACGAAAGGTTCGAGTGCGGAAACAATTTCGCTCTCTCATACACTCCAACCAGCCGGGAGGCATCCGTGTAAGGCAATGGCTTGAGCAGAGCCGCGTCCACAAAGGCGAAAATGGCTACATTCGCGCAGATCGCCAGCGTCAAAATCACAATCGCAGTCGTTGCGAATCCCCGGTTTTTGCGCAATTGACGAATCGCATAGCGGAAATCCTGAAGAACGCTCTCGATGCGGAAGCCGACCATCTCGTGGCTCTGCTCTTTCAGCCGCATGGCATTGCCGAATCGCCGCGCCGCCGCGTGCTGCGCCTCATCGCGGGCCATGCCCTGCGCCTCGAACTCCTTCTCTGCCTGCTCACGGTGGAAACTCATCTCTTCTTCCAGGTCGCTCGAAAACCTTTCGCGACGGAAGAAAATCCCCAGCTTTTTGAAGAAGCGCGTTACCGGATTCATGGCCGTCCCTCCTATGCGCTTTGCAATACCCGCCCAATGGCCGCGATCATTTGCTCGAACTCCGACAGCTCCACGCCCAGCTGCTTCCGTCCCGCTGGCGTGAGAGTGTAGAAGCGCGCCCGCCGATTGGTTTCCGTCATCTTCCACTCGGCCTTCACCCATCCCTGCAACAGCAACCGCTGCAATGCGGGATAGAGCGAGCCTTCTTCAACCGTGAGCACTTCGTCCGAAAGCTTTTTGATCGAGAGGGCAATGCCATAGCCATGCAGCGGAGCGCGGGTGAGGGTTTTGAGGATGAGCATGTCCAGCGTTCCCGGCAGCAAATCGGCTTTCTTCATCATGGCCTATATATAGATTAACTATGGATAGAAGGTCAACGCTTAACCTCACGGGAAACTTGCTGCTCTTCTGGAAGCCCATCTGGCCAATTGACTTCATGCGGATGCGATCCAATACTCGGGTTCCAAGATCTCCTCTCGGGATTATTGGTACGATCAACTCTTATGGATTACCGAGCTCGGTTGCGCGCATTGCGCAAAGCTATGGGCGACGCAGAGGTTGAGGCGTTGCTAGTGACGAACCTCCCCGACATGCGGTACCTGTGCGGATTTACCGGCTCGAACGCGGCTCTGGTCGTGACCGCGAATAAGGCGGTGTTCTTTACCGACGGCCGCTACACCACCCAGGCGAAAGAGGAAACCGAGGGTGTACGCGTCGTGATCTCCCCGAAATCGGCGTTAAAGGATGCGTGCGCGTTGCTCGACGCATCCGCGAAGCGAGCCAGCTTCGATCCTGAACACGTCACGGTTGCCCAGCTTGCCCAGATGCGCTCGATGATCAGCGGTAAAAAACGGCGTGGGTTCTTTTCTCCACTCGAATCACCTCTGATTGCCGAGATGCGCATGGTCAAGGATGCCGACGAGTTGAAGCTGATGGCCAAGGCCGCAGACCTGGGCAATCGCGTCTTTAATGCGGTGCTTCCGCACATCCGCAGCGGCGCCACGGAGGTGGAGGTCGCTGCCGGTCTCGAGTTTTTCGCGCGCAGCATGGGCGCCGAAGGCATGTCGTTCGATACGATTGTGGCCTCGGGTCCACGATCGGCATTGCCGCACGGGCATGCGTCCAGGCAAAAGCTGCCGCGCAACGGCTTCGTAACATTGGACTTCGGTGTTATCCTCAATGGTTATTGCTCGGATATGACGCGTACCGTATGCCTCGGAAAACCGGGTCCCGGCGAACGCCAGGCGTACGATGCCGTTCTGCGGGCGCAGGAAGCCGCGGTAGATGCGGTGCGGCCGGGTGTGACCTGCGGCGAAGTGGATGAGGCTGCGCGCAGCGTTTTGCGCAAGGAGGGGCTGGGGCGGTATTTTACGCATTCCACCGGGCACGGAGTGGGATTGGAGATTCATGAGCAGCCGCGAATTGCCGCCGAGCAGACCCTCGCATTGAAGCCGGGGATGGTCGTGACCATCGAACCGGGCGTTTATCTGGCAGGCAAGTTTGGAATCCGCATCGAAGATATGATCGCGGTAACCGACCGGGGAAACAAAGTACTGACGCCGGTTCAGAAGACTTTAATTGGATTGTGAGCGACCACGTAACGAGAGCGCAGATGAATTCGGAAGACATGAAAGAGTTGAAGGAACTCATCGAGTTCCTCAAGGAAAACAAGATCGGCGAGTTTGACCTTGAGCGCGGCGACCTGAAGGTGCGCATCAAGTTTGCGCAGGAAGGCGGCCAAACCGACCTGACCAGCCTGGCGCGACTGCTGTCCGCGCAGGCCGGGTCTGCACAGGCAGCGCCAATCGTATTGCCGGAGATTTCTGCCGGCGCGGTTGCGCAGGCTGCACCGGTTACCGCAGCCAAAAGCGAAGAGGCGCAGGAGTCGCTGCATGTGGTCAAGTCGCCAATTGTCGGAACATTCTACGAGTCACCGTCGCCGGGCACCCCGGCATTTGTGAAGGTCGGGGATCAGGTCGAAGTGGGGCAGATTCTCTGCATCATCGAGGCGATGAAGCTGATGAACGAGATCGAGTGCGATGCCTCGGGTGAAATCGTGAAGCGTTTTGTTCAAAGTGGGCAACCGGTCGAATACGGCCAGTCGCTCTTTGCCGTGCGTCCGCGGTAGGTTGATCCAAATATGTTTCGAAAAGTCTTGATCGCCAATCGTGGCGAAATTGCGCTGCGCGTGATTTGCGCATGCAAAGAACTCGGCATTCGGACCGTGGCCGTTTACAGCGAGGCCGATCGGCATTCGTTGCATGTGCGCTTCGCCGACGAGGCCATCTGCATCGGGCCGCCGCGCTCAGCAGAGAGCTATCTGAATGTTCCCGCGGTCATCAGCGCCGCTGAAATCGCCGACGTCGATGCGATTCATCCCGGATACGGCCTGTTGAGCGAGAACGCAAACTTCGCCGAAGTCTGCCGCGCCTCCAACATCAAGTTCATCGGGCCGCCTCCGGAAGTAACACGTCTCATGGGCGAAAAGGAAAAGGCTCGCCAGGCGATGAAGCGCGCCAAGGTGCCGATCCTGCCCGGCTCGGAGGGCGTCATTCAATCCGAGGACGATGCGCTGGCCTGGGCTAAGACGATCGGCTATCCCGTGATCCTCAAAGCCTCTGCCGGTGGCGGCGGACGTGGCATGCGCGTCGTTCGTTCCGCCGAGGAACTGCCCGGACTCTTTCAGGCGGCGCACACTGAAGCGGCCAACGCCTTCGGCAACGGCGACCTGTACATGGAGAAGTTCATCGAGCGGCCACGGCACATCGAATTCCAGGTGCTGGCCGACCAGCACGGCAATGTGATCTCGATCGGCGAGCGCGAATGTTCCATCCAGCGCCGCCATCAGAAGCTGATCGAAGAGGCGCCATCGCTCCAGGTAACGCCAAAAATGCGCGAGGAGATCGCCAAGACCCTCAAGCGCTCGCTCGAAAATGTCGGCTATCAAAATGCCGGCACGGTCGAATTCCTGATGGATGAAGACGGCAAGCTCTACTTCATCGAGATGAACACACGCATCCAGGTCGAGCATCCCGTCACCGAAATGGTGACCGGCCTCGATCTCGTCAAGGCGCAGCTGCGCATCGCCTGCGGCGAAAAGCTCTCCAGCATCATCACCGAGCCTATCCAGATTCGCGGGCACGCTATCGAATGCCGCGTCAATGCCGAGCATCCTGAGAAATTTACGCCGTCAGCCGGCAAGATCACCGTCTTCAATGTGCCCGGTGGCAATGGCATTCGCGTCGATACGGCGCAGTACGCCGAGGGTGTCGTCCCTCCCTATTACGACTCGCTGATCGCCAAGGTCATCGCTCATGGAAAAGACCGCGAAGAGGCCATGCAGAGGATGAAGCGCGCACTCGAAATGTTTGTGGTGGAGGGAATTCACACTACGATTCCGCTGCACCGCAAAATCTTCGAGGACGAAGAATTCCGCACCGGCAAATTCGATACGAAGTTCATGGAGCGCTTCTTCGAGCGCAATAAGAGCCAGGGCTAAACCGAGCCCCAGAATTTAACCCAATAATATTCTCCTTTTGTTCGCCTCGTGGTGTATGCTGTGAGGCGTTCGAAAAGGAGAGTTCATGAGCATTGCGGAAAAACTATTACCCGAATTCGATAGCGAATTCGCCAGCACGCGAAAAATCCTGGCTCTGGTTCCCGATGACAAGCTGACCTGGAAACCGCACGAGAAATCGATGGCCTTGGGGCGGCTGGCGTGGCATGTTTCCGACTTCCCAAGCTGGTGCGCGGAAACGCTGAAGAAAGATTTTCTGGAGTTCTCGCCCGAGGACGGCCCCAAAATGGCGAATGAGTGGAAAGACAAAACACGCGAAAAGATCTTGGAGCGTTTCGACGCCGACATCAAAGTCGCCCGCGAGGCGCTGAGCTCGACCAGCGATGAAAAATGGCCGCAGCCCTGGAAGATGCTGTGGGGAGGTCAGGCCGTCATCGACGAGCCCCGCCGGGACGTATATCGAAGAGTGGTGATGAACCACATGGTCCATCACCGTGCTCAACTCGGTGTCTACCTGCGGCTGAACGGCATCCCGATTCCTGGAGTTTACGGTCCATCAGCGGATGAGATGTAGCGAGCCGTTACAAGACGGTGCGCACTTCGCCTTGTAACGTCACGGCCACCGTCACGGTCTTATGAAATATGTCAGGGAATATTTCTCCCCACAGCTCTGTTTTGTCCAGTAGGAGAACCTGATGAAGATTGCATTTTTAGGCGTTCGTGTTCCGGGGCATCTCAATCCCATGACGGCGCTTGCCCGCAAGCTAAAGGCTCGCGGCCATGACGTGGTGTTCCTATCCATTCTCGATACCGAACCATCGGTACGCGCAGCACAGCTGCCATACGTTCCCTTCTGCGAAAAGGATTTTCCAATTGGATCGCTCGGTAAATCGTTGGCTCAGTTGAGCAAGCTGCAGGGGCAGGCAGCATTGGAGTTTGCCATTCAACTGGTTGCCGCCAATCTTGAATCAGCATTCAGGAATTTGCCGCAAGCTCTGCGGGAGGCAAACGTGGGTGCGCTTGTCCTTGATGAAGCCGATCGAGGACTCGCGGCGGTTCCGATGCATCTGGGCATGCCTTATGTTCATGTCTCGAATGCGCTGCCCTTAGATTTTTCCGGGAATACTCCAATCTGTACGTTTGACTGGCAACATGAGACGACCACAGAGGCACTGGCGCGAAATAAGGAGGGAGTGCGCGCTTTCCTGCAAGCTTATGAACCAATTACATCTGTAACGCGCGCCTATGCGAAACAAGTGGGACTGGATATTGACTGGAGTGATCCTCACGCTACGATCTCGAAGTTGGCATGGCTTACGCAAATGCCAAAGGAGTTCGACTTCGAGAATGCTCAATGGCCCCGGCAATTTCACTACACAGGCCCATTCCACGACGGGCGTGGCCGGATCGAATCGGATTTTCCGTGGGATCGCCTGACCGGCGAACCTCTTATTTACGCTTCGATGGGAACCTTGCAGAATGGCCTGGAATCTGTATTCAGCACAATCGCGGAGGCGGTCGGCACCAGGCCTGGAATGCAGCTTGTACTCTCCATCGGTCCAGCTCTCGATCCCGCGAAGATCAGCTCACTCCCAGGCAACTGCATCGTCGTAAAAAATGCGCCGCAGATGGAGCTTCTCAAGGGTGCGGCACTCTGCATTACACACGCTGGGCTCAATACGGCGCTCGAATCTCTGACTCAGGGAGTTCCTATGGCCGCGATTCCTGTTTCAATTGACCAACCCGGCGTGGCGGCGCGAATTGCCCATACGAGAACGGGTGCATACGTGTCATTGCAAGAGTTGACGGCTGCCCGGCTTTCCACTCTTATCGGCGAGGTTCTGAGTAATCCGGAGTATCGGCAGAACGCACAAAAGATGAGGGCAGCGATCGCTAAGACAAACGGGCTCGAAAAAGCAGCAGACCTGCTGGAACAGGCCTTCAACCTTTCTCCCAGGCGAGAGTTGTCGTCCGTGAACTGAATTGTTTCTCAAGGGACGTTGAGCAACTTCGGACGACGTAGGACTTGCCCCTTACGCCTGCACTTCTGCCGCGATCTTCTTCAGCTCCGGCAGAACGGCGCCCAGCGCCACCGGCTCGGCGCTCTTACTCCCGAGCGCGAAGTAGAGGCCGCGATAATGCTTGAAGAGCCGGTCATAGACCGCCGCGGCGCGCGGCTCCGGTTCATAGGTCGCATAGGAGAGGCACATGCTGGCCTGCGCCTCTTCCACCGACGAAAACGCTCCCGCCGCCAGCAGCGCGAAGATTCCCGATCCCAGGCTGGTCGGAATTCCCGCCGGCACCAGCACCGGTTTGTTGAGCACATTCGCATACACATGGTTCAGCACTTTGTTGTTTTGCGGAATCCCGCCTGCATTGATGACTCGATCCACGGGCACGTTATGTTCCGCCATTCGCTCCAGAATGATGCGCGTGTGCAACGCCGTGCCCTCGATCGCCGCGAAGAGCTCATCCTGCGCCGTGTGGATAAGATTCCATCCCAACGTCACGCCTCCCAGCTCCGAGTTCACCAGCACCGTCCGGTCGCCATTATCCCAGCTCAGTCGCAGCAATCCCGTCTGCCCGGCGCGATACGACTCGAGGCCGTTGGACAACTCGGCGACCTTGGTCCCCGCCCGCCGCGCGATGGCTTCGAAGATATCTCCCGTCGCCGACAGCCCGGCCTCAACGCCGGTGTATTGCGGATGCACGCTGCCCGGCACCACGCCGCAGACGCCCGGCACCAGCGTGGTCTTGCGTTCCATCGCGATAATGCAGGTCGAAGTGCCGACCACGTTGACGACATCTCCCTCGCGGCAGCCCGCCCCGATTGCGTCCCAGTGCGCGTCGAACGCCCCCACCGGAATCGGTATTCCCGCCTTCAATCCCAGGGCTTCCGCCCATTTCGGCGACAGGTGACCGGCAATTCTGTCCGATGTCAGGTATTCGCCGTCAAACTTCTCGCGAATCCCATCGAAGAGAGGATCGACCTTGGAGAAAAACTCTTGCGGCGGCAACCCTCCCCACCTTGGATTCCACAGCCATTTATGCCCCATCGCGCAAATGCTGCGCTTCACCGCTCTCGCATCGAAGATCCCCGCGAGCGTCGCCGCCACCATGTCGCAATGCTCAAACGCAGTTACAAATTGCCCGCGTTTCTCCGGATTGTGCCGCAGCCAGTGCAGCAGCTTGGCGAATCCCCACTCGTGCGAGTACACGCCGCCGCACCATTCAATAGCTTCGAGTTTTTCCGCGTGCGCCAGGGCCGTAATCTGCTGCGCTTCTTCCTTGGCGCGGTGATCGCACCACAGGTAGTAATCGTCCAGCGGCTCCAGATTCGCGCCCACCGGGATCACGCTCGACCCTGTCGTATCGAGCGCGATTGCTTCAACGTCTTCGCCCTTGATCCCCGCCACGCTCAGAGCCGCGCGCGTAGCCTTCACCAGGGCATCCATCTGGTCGGAAGGCGACTGGGTCGCGTAGTCGGGGTCTTCGCGCTTGCGTTTCAGCGGATACTCGGCGCTGGCCGTGCTCAGTCGCCCACGCTCGCTGTCCAGCAGAGTCACCCGCACGCTGAGTGTTCCGAAATCGACGCCTGCCACAATGGCCATCTGCACTCCTCCCGCCCAAAGCCACTTTCAAGTAAACGTTTTATCATCGCCCTCAAAAAAGAGCCACCGCCCTGTTCTGCGATGGCCCCTTTGCGCCGAAGGCGCGTGTGCCCCGGACGGCTAGTCTTCGACAGCTCCGTGGTGATGCATCTCCCAGCCTAGATACCGCACCGCTGCCTCATACACCGGGCTGGCGACATGGGAGAAGTTGGCAGCCACATGGTGCTCGAAGCCCTGCTCGCAGATCATCCGCAGCAGCTTCTGCATCTTGGGAATCTTCACCACGCCAGCCCCGCCGAAAGTCTCGAGCGGATCGCTCGTGAATTCGCCTTCGCCAACGTAGCCGCGAATCTTCCCGTGATAGTCATCCGTCGAGAAGCGCAGATAGGTCATCGCACCGGCTTTCACGCGCCCTACGCAGGTGCCGAAGGTATTCTCCTTGCCCACTGTGCCGGCAATGATTTCCTGGAAGTCCATTACGACGTCCGCGAAGAAGTGCTTCGGCAGGTTGGAGCAGTGGAAGCAGACTGCCTTGTCGGGATCGTCGCCATAGTTGTTATTCCAATCGAGCAGAGCGCTTGGCGTCTCCGAGGCCAGCGCCAGCCCGTACATGCTCAGCACGCCGACCACATCGACTTCGCAGGCGCTGGAGAAGAGGTTTTCGCTCATCATGCTCATGACGGTGCAGGGCACCACGCCGAAATACTCTTCGAGCGAAGTCCAGCACTGGATCGCGCTGATCGTGCAGTAAGTCTCCTTCATCCAGCCGTCAATCACCGCGCCCAGCTTCGACATCTTGAGAAGCGCTGCCTCTGGTATGCCGCTGGTGCTCACGTACGACTTGATGGAGGCCAGCTTGGCCTGGGTGGCGTCGTCCGTGTCCTTGAGCCGGGCGATACGCCCGAGAACCTCCGACAGATCGAGTGTCTCGACCGAGATGCCCTGCCGCTCAAGAAGCTTCTCGCTGTAGCGAACCGTGTTAAAGGCTGCCGGACGCGCGCCGATGGCGCCGATGCGCAGGTTCCTGAATCCGTTGACCACGCGGCAGACGGCTGAGAACCATGCCAGGTCTTTCTTGAAGGCGTCGGAGCTGGGCGAGACCGTGTGCGAGGCCGTCAGCGAGTAGGGAATTCCATACTGCATCAGGTTGTTACAGGCCGACATCTTGCCGCAGAAGCTGTCCCGCCGGTGCGAGATCTTCATCGTCTCGGTGCGGTCGGGCGTGGCCTGCACAAGCACTGGAACCTTAAGCGTGGAAAGGCGAATGGCATCGACAATGGCCCGCTCTTCGCCAAAATTGGGGAGTGTGACGATGATGCCGTCGATCTCTTCGCGATGCTGCTTGAACAACTCGGCGCAATGACGCGCGTCGTCGGGCGTCTGCACCGCACCGTGCTGCGTCTGCTCCGGCGAAAGCACAACAGATTTATATCCGGCTGAATCGAGGACCTTGATCATCTCCTCGCGGCCTTCTTTCGCCAGATGGTGCGGGAAAAATCCGCGACTGCCAACGATTATTCCAAATGTGAGCTGCTTTTTCATCTCTCCCTGTCTCTCTCAGCGGTCTAACACTTCGCCGGTAATTGTTGCCCGTAAATTGAATGCCCACCCCTTTGCTGCGCTCTTGCGCAAAGCACGAAGGCAAAGAACGCTCGAATGTTTGGCTGAGCAGGTGCAACTACCTCAACCGCGGCCAGAAGCGAATTGTGTACGCGAGCCCGGCAATCCCCATCAGCGCTCCCCACCAGATCGGCGCGTGCAGGTTATTCAGCACCGGAGGATTCACCAGCGGATGGCTAAGCTCCCACAGTCCCTCCAGGCAGATAATCACGCCATAGATCAGGAACAGCACGCCGCCAAAAAACCAGATCGAAATCTCTTTGCGCATTCTTTGCTCCGATTACCAGAAAATAATGTTCAGAATCACAAACAGCACGGCAATCGTGCCCGCCCACACAATCGGCTTCTGATACCAGTGGTCATCGTGCTCCACCGGCAGCGGAACCACTCCGTACACCAGTCCTTCCAGTTCCGACACCGGCTTTGGCTTCGTCATATAACTCACCACCACGGTTACAATTACGCAAACCAGCCACGACCAGAGCGCGCGATACATATCCTCCGCCAGCGTCTTCGCGTCGGGCGAGAGCGCTACATAGCGCAGCGCCGAAGGATCGAAGTGCACCCACAGAAAGAGTCCGATGGCCGTACACGTCCCCGCCAGCAATCCCCAGAAGCCTCCGGCCTTGGTGGTCCGCTTCCACAGCATGCCCAGGATCACGGTCCCGAACAGCGGCGCGATAAAGAAGCTGAACAGTCCCTGCACATAGTCCATAATGCTGGCCGCGTGTTGCACCAGGTAGGCCGTGCCCACCGAGATCAGGACGCCGATAAAGGTGCACCACCGCCCCATCGCCACATAATGCTTGTCCGTCGCCTTCTTGTTCAGGAACGCGCCGTAGATGTCGTACGTCCACACCGTCGAGAAGGCGCTCACGTTGCCCGCCATGCCCGACATGAATCCCGCAATCAGCGCGGTCACGCCTAGTCCCAGCAGCCCCGGCCCGCAGTAGCGCACCAGCATCAGCGGCAGCACTTCGTTGTAGCTGTGCTGGCCGGTCGCCACCGCCTGCGACTCGCCTACCAGGTGATAGGGAAGCACCGCCAGTGCAAGCAGTCCGGGCAGAATCACGATGAATGGCACCGCCATCTTGAACGCTGCGCCGATAATCGGAGCCATCCTCGCCGACCGCAGATTGTTCGCCGAAAGCACGCGCTGCACCACCAGGAAGTCGGTAGTCCAATATCCGCAGCTGATTACCAGTGCGAGACCGAAGACCAGCCCGGTCCAGTGAATTCCCATCGGATTCCCGTTGAAGTGTGCCGTCGTGCCCCACATGTGCACATACTCGGAGCCCATCCGCGCGCCGATCTGTTGCTTCAGGCTGGTCCATCCGCCCGCTTCGATCAACCCCAAGATCGGCACCAGCAGCGCGCCCAGCCAGATCAGCAGAAATTGCAGAACCTCGTTGTAGATGGCCGACCGTAGTCCCCCCAGCCCGACATACAGCGCCACCGTAATGGACGACACCCAGATGCTGAAGTTCAGATTCCAACCAAGCACCACCTTCATCACCAGCGCCATCGAGTACATATTGATGCCGCTCATCAGCACCGTCATGAACGCGAAGCTCACCGCCGAAAGCGCCCGCGCGCCATCGCCATATCTCAGGTGCAGGTATCCCGGAACCGAGTTGACCTTCGAGATGTAATAGAACGGCATCATGATGATGCCCAGAAACAGCATCGCCGGAATCGCGCCGATCCAGTACCAGTGTGTCGCCAGGATGCCGTACTGGTAGGCCGAGCCCGCCCAACCCATCAGTTCGAGCGACCCCAGGTTGGCGGAAACGAAGCTCAATCCCGCGATCCAGGCGGTCATCTCACGGCCGGCCATGAAGAACTCTTCGCTTGTGTTCGCCGATCCCTTCAGGTAAAAGCCAATGAAAATAACTACGCCGAAGTAGATTGCGATTACCGCGATATCGACCGTATTGAGGTGGGCCAGCGTTTTACCGGGCGAATCGAAATAGGCGAGTACATCAAGAGCGGAAAAGGGCATCGAGTGCGTTCCTTGGCTGCTGCAAATTGCGTTGCGGTAAAGCTGTCTGCTTATCTGCTGCAAATCTTACTTCGTTTGTCCGTAGGTCGCCTTTGCGCCGTGCTTGCGGAAATAATGCCGGTCCAGCAGCGGCTGCGATACGCCTTCGCATGTCGCGTTCAATGTGGCTGTGAAATACGCCATGCGCGCCACCGCCTCCAGCACCACGGCGTTGTGTGCGGCATCGATGGGTGTTTTACCCCACGCAAAAGGAGCATGCCCGCGCACCAGCACGCCCGGAACCGCATCCGGATCAAGCTCCCGATCACGTGCACGGAACCGCCGCACAATCGCCACGCCCGTATTCAGCACGTAATCCCCGCCGATTTCCTCGCCCGTCAACTCCTCTGTCACCGGAACCGGCCCATAAAAATAATCCGCATGCGTCGTGCCGTACGCCGGAATATCGCGTCCCGCCTGCGCCCATGCCGTCGCATATTCCGAATGCGTGTGCACCACGCCGCCGATCGATGGGAATTCGCGGTAGAGAAGCAGATGGGTCGCAAGGTCCGACGACGGTTTCATCGCGCCCTCCACCACCTTGCCCTCGAGATCGGTAATCACCAGGTCCGCGGGCGTCATCGTCTCGTAGGGAACCCCGCTCGGCTTGATCGCCACCATCCCGGTGGCGCGATCGATGCCGCTGGCATTCCCGAAGGTGTACAGAACCAGTCCTCTCCGTACGATCTCCAGATTCGCTTCCAGGACCTCAGCCCGAAGAGCGTCAAGCATTCCCCACCTCTTTTTTGTCTGATTTTGAATATGCCACGATAGTAAAGCGTTTTACTAGTCCCTTTCGCAGCAAACGTTTACTGGAACTTCGAACTTATGCGCTTTACACTGACTAAGTCAAGTGAAAGGCTGAGCTTGTGGCCACCAAGAAGCGTCCACGTCAAACCAGGAACGACAAACGCCGTCTCGACATCCGCGACGTCGCTAAACACGCCCGCGTCTCCATCGCGACCGTCTCCCGAACCATCAACCGCATCCCCACCGTAGACAAGCAACTGGCTGACCGCGTCTGGAAGGCGATTGCCGAACTCAACTACTTTCCCAATACCCAGGCGCGCGCCCTGGTTTCCGGACGCAGCCGTCTCTTCGGTCTGCTCATCTCGGAAATCACCAACCCCTTTTTCCCTGAGCTCATTCAGGGCTTCGAAGAGGTCGCCGTCGCCAACGGATACGAAATCCTCATCGGCTCAACCAACTACGACCTGGCCTCGATGACCGTATGCATCCGCCGCATGCTCGAGCGCAATGTCGAGGGCGTCGCCGTAATGACCTTCGGCGTCGAACAGCCGCTGCTCGAAGAGCTCAGCTCGCGCGACATCCCCATGGTCTTCGTCGATGCCGGTCCCCCCAGTCCTCTTGTCCGAGCCCTGATCGTCGACTACCGCAAGGGCATCCTCGAAGGCGTGCGTCATCTCGCCGCTCTCGGTCACCGCAAACTGAGTTTCATCAGCGGACCCCTGCGCCAGCGTTCTTCGCAGCTGCGCAAGGAGGCCTTCCTCAGCGCCCTCGAAGAAATGCGCCTGCGTTCGAATCCCGATTGGCTCATCGAAGGCGATCACAGCCTTGAGGGCGGCATGCGCACCATGGAACAGCTGCTGGGGCAATCCAGATTGCCCACCGCCGTCATGTGCTCCAATGACATGACTGCCATCGGTGGCCTGCGCGTCCTCACTCGTGCCGGCCTGCGCGTTCCTCAGGACATGTCCATCATTGGCTTTGACGACATCCATCTCGCCGAATTCGTCTATCCACCACTCACCACCGTGCGCATGTCGCGCAGCGATCTGGCTCGCGGAGCCTTCGAGGCCTTGCGTTCCGTAGCTGAAAACGATGAGCGGCCGGAGTCCGCGCATCTGCTCAACGTCTCGACCACGCTGATCGTGCGCCAGTCCACTGCTCCCGTCTCCGGATTCAAGGCAGGGAAATCACGCTCCCGGCTCGCACCCCGGAAACGAGCCGTCAAACGCCCCTGAAACTGCTTGCAAAAATGGATTTGTATCAGGGCACGGCCTTAGCTGTGCCCTAAAGCATGAGGAAGATGAAGTTGAACCGACGTGAAGCCTTGAAACTTTTGGCGGCGGGAACTGCCATTTCTGTATTGGATTCGTCCTCGTTAGCCCAGGCCGCGCTGCCCGTTGCCGGCGCTCATCCTCCGTATAAACAAGCCCATCTGCCCATCGAAGTACGCATCAAAGATCTGCTGCACCGCATGACCATCGAAGAGAAGGCTCGCCAGCTGGATATGTATGCGGGCGTCTACAAGCCGGTCAAGACGACGCACGAGAATATCGATGTCGTGAAAAAGACCGGGCTCATACCCGATCAACTCAAAGAGCTCTGGGGAGACATCGGCGTCGGCAGCATTCACGATCTCTACCCATCCGCGACTCTCTCGAATTCCATTCAAGAATGGGTCATGAGCAATACGCGTCTCGGTATTCCGGTCATGTTTATCGAGGAAGGTTTGCATGGCTATCCTGACGGGACGGTTTTTCCATCGCCGCTTAATCTCGCGGCGACATTCCATCCAGAGATTGCGAAGCGAACAGGCGCGGCGATAGCAGCCGAAGCTCGCGCGAATGGCGTCGACATGATTCTCGCTCCCGTTCTCGATCTGGCGCGCGAACCGCGCTGGGGAAGGGTTGAAGAGGACTTCGGGGAAGATCCGTATCTGACCGGACAACTAGGCCTGGCCTATGTCGAGGGCGCTCAGGGAGACTCATTGAGCTCCGATCACACCGTCGTTGCTGAGCCAAAGCATTTCGTAGGCCATGGTTCGCCCGAGAGTGGGACCAATACTTCTCCCGTGCACATCGGCGAAAGGGAATTGCGCAGCGTGATGCTCAAATCCTTCGAGCCTGCGATTCGTCAGGGACACGCGATGGCCGTCATGGCCGCTTACCATGAGATCGACGGCATTCCCATCACTTCCAATCCGCATGTGCTTCTACGAATCCTTCGCGACGAATGGGGCTTCCAGGGCTTCGTGCTCTCCGACCTGGGCGCTATCCGCCGTCTCAATGAAGATCATCGCGTGACCTCATCGCCAAAAGAATCAGTTTGTCTCGCGATCAACTCCGGCGTGGACATGCAGTTTTACGACTTCGAGCACGACGTATTTCAAGGCGCCATCGTGGAAGGAATTCACGATGGAACTCTCTCGCCGGCGGCGCTCGACCGCGCTGTCTCCGCGGTTCTGCGCGTCAAGTTTGCACTCGGTCTCTTTGATCGCCCAACCGTGGATCCCAGTCTCGATGCAAAAGTCCGCCGCTCTCAGGAGCATCTCGATCTCTCCCTGGAATCGGCTCGCCAATCGATGACGCTATTGAAAAATGAGAATCACCTGCTGCCGCTGTCCAAATCCTTGAAGAAGATCGCAGTGATAGGACCGAACGCCAACGTCGCGCGATACGGCGACTACGCCGACGAAAGCAAAGGAGCGAAGGTAAGCATGCTGAGTGGAATCAAGGCGATTGTGCCGGATGCCACCATTCTTTTCGATGACGGAAAAGATATCTCCGCCGCAGTGGCGAAAGCTCGGGATGCGGAGATCGTGATCCTCGGACTTGGAGAATCGCCTGATGTTTCAGGAGAAGGTCACGACCGGTCGGATCTTAATCTCCCCGGCAATCAACAGGCATTGCTTGAGGCCGTCGCAGTCACTGGAAAGCCGGTCGTGCTCGTATTGCAGAACGGTCATCCGTTAACTGTGACCTGGGCTGCCCAGCATATCCCGGCGATCCTCGAGGCCTGGTATCCCGCCGAGTTCGGTGGAACTGCCATCGCGCAAACGCTCTTTGGAGACAACAATCCCGCAGGCCGTCTCAGCGTTTCCATCCCCAAAGCCGTGGGGCAGCTCCCGGATTTCTACAACTACGATCCTTCGAAGTTCGCTCACTACGCCGGCAGCGATAGCGACATCAAGCCGCTCTTCCCCTTCGGTTTTGGATTGAGCTACACCACCTTCGAGTACTCCCATCTGACCGTCGATGCGCCTGCTCTTCAGACGAAGGACGACATTATCGTCACAGTGAAAGTGACAAATACCGGCAAGGTAGCGGGAGATGAAGTCGCCCAACTCTATTTGCGGGAGCACGTGACGACAGTAGAGACGCCAGTCAAATCCTTGAAAGGCTTCTCCCGCGTTTCTCTTGCTCCGGGCGAAGAAAGAACCATTATTTTCCGGGTGCCACAAGAGCAACTCGCGGTTTGGGATGTGGAGGATCGCTGGGCGGTTGAACCTGGTAATTTCACCGCCTGGGTGGGAGGCTCATCGGAAGCCACGCTGAGCGCCTTCTTTTCCTTGAAGCCATAGCGCAAGTTTGCGCAGCTCCTAGAACGAAGAACTCCGATCGAACGGCCGCGTCGAGCCCCGCGCTATTTCGTCTGCCGCGTCTTTCCCGGCGCAGGCGCTGGAGCATGCGGGCGTGCTCGCCCCGTGGCAATCTCGAGAAAAGCATGAGCCGCCCGGGTCAGCGTCTTGTCCTTGCGGAAGATCACTGCCAGTTCACGATTCAGCCGCACGCCTTCCAGTTTGATGATCTGAATTGCTCCCGCCTTCTCGTCGATCAGGACATTGGTGCGCGGCAGAAAACCGATTCCCAGGCCGGCAACAATCAGCCGCTTCAGCAGCTCGCTCGATTCCACTTCCATCGCGATGCGTGGCTGCACATCGTAGTTGCGGAAGAGCTCCTCGATCAGCTCCCGCTGCCGGCCCTGCTTGGGCAGCAGCAGGGAATGCTGCAATATCTCCGGAAACCGCACTACCTCGCGCGCCGCCAGCGAATGATTTTTCGGCGCAACCAGCACTATTTCATCGCGATGGATCACATCCACCGTCAGTCGGGTATCTTTCAGCGGCAGCGATACCACGCCGAAATCCACCTCGCGGCTCATCACCGATTCCAGCGTCCGTGCCCGGTCGGCGCGCACAATGCTCAGACCCACGCGTGAATACTGCTGCTTGAACTGCGCGAAGACGTTAGGCAGCACGTAGAGGCTCGTTGCCTCATTCGCGCACACCGAGATCTCCCCGCGCGGCGAGCGGTGCAGCTCCCCGATGGCCACCATGATGTGGCTGTGACACTGCAGGCAATGCTCCGCGAAGGGCTCAAAGACTTTTCCCGCGGCTGTGAACGTCACCTTCCCGCCGTCGCGGTCGAAGAGGCGAGCGCCCACCTCATTTTCCAGGGTTCGAATCTGCGCCGAAATCGCCGGCTGCGTCACCGTCAGCTTTTCTGCTGCACGCGAAAAGCTTCGCAGTCGGCACACCTCGAGAAACGTTCGAAGCTGTTCAAAATCCATCCTTGGATCTCGTCCAATCCAGCGCAAAAGCTGATCAGCTGCACGGGTGCCGTTCGCCTGCAATCAGGTGTTCCGTGACACAACTCTTACGCGTGCAAGTTTAGTTGCAAGCATAAAGAAGTTTTTTCCGGATTGTAAGCAATATCGTGACCGCCGGATTGCAGTAGTAGCTTCCGCTACTTGCCAACCAGATTCGGAACGGTCTCCGCATCCAGAGTCGAACGAAAATAGTCCAGGGTCAGGCGCAATCCGGTTTCGAGATCGATTTTCGGTTCCCATCCAAACAAACGCCTGGCTTTTGAGATATCCGGCTGCCGCTGCGTCGGATCGTCCACCGGCAGCGGATGATAAACGATCTTGCTCTCCGATCCCGTCACCTTCAGGACTGCTTTCGCGCAATCCAGAATTGTCCACTCGTTGGGATTGCCGACATTTACCGGCAAATGCTCATCCGTGCGCGAGAGTCCCAGAATGCCTTCAACTTCATCCGAGACATAGCAGAAGCTGCGCGTCTGGTCGCCCTTGCCGTAGACCGTCAGGTCCTCGCCCTTCAGCGCCTGCACAACAAAGTTTGAAATCACGCGCCCATCGTTCTTCTGCAGCCGCGGTCCATAGGTGTTGAAGATTCTTACCAGTCGCGTATCGACTGCGTAGTAGCGGTGATAAGCCGTCACCAGCGCCTCTGAGAAGCGCTTGGCCTCGTCATACACCGACCGCGGACCGATCGGGTTCACATTGCCCCAGTAGTCTTCCGTCTGCGGATGCACATTGGGGTCGCCGTAGCATTCCGACGTTGAGGCATGCAGAAACTTCGCGCCGTACTTCTTCGCAATCTCGAGCGCATTCCGCGTTCCCGACGACCCAACCGCCAGCGTCTCCACTCCCAGTCGCGAATAGTCCACCGGGCTTGCCGGCGATGCGAAGTTGAAGACGTAGTCCACCTGCCCGCTGTCGAAGGGCGTGCAGATGTCGAGTTCCCTGAACTCGAAGCGAGGCTCGTTTTTGAGATGCTTCAGGTTGTCGAGGGATCCGGTCGAGAGGTTATCGACGCCGACAATCGAATTGCCGTTTCCCAGAAGAGCGTCTGCCAGATGCGAACCTAAGAAACCTGCAACACCGGTGATCAATATGCGCATGTTGATTATTTGTTCTCACTTTGTCCGGTAGCGATAGGTGGTACGGTCAAATGCCGGCTCCGAAAGGCCATGCCATCAAGCTCGGCCTTTACCATGGCATCGTTATTGCCCTGCGACTCTGAATCGATACTAAGGAAGCAGTTGCGAAAAGGCAATCCACACGCCCAGCTCGCTTTGCTCCTGCATATAAGCCCTGAAAACTCAATCCCGTCCGCGCCGTTCGCCGAGCCCTCTCTTCTCCAGGTATCACTTTTCGGAATAAGACCGCCTCTCACGTGTTCTTCATGACAGGAAGACAGTTCATATCACTGAGACTCGACTCAACGATCGTGGCTGAGTTTATCGACGAGACCTTTCACGTGAACAAGAGGAAGCAACAATGAAAATTGGCTTTGTGAGTTTGCCCTTATATGGGCACCTTAATCCCATGACTGCGCTCGCGCGTAGATTGCAATCACGCGGAAACGAAATCGTGTTTATCGGCGTCCCCGATGTCGAGCCTTTCGCTCGTGCCGCCAACCTTAATTTCGTGCCTTACGCCGAGAAGGAATTTCCCCTCGGTTCCATAACGGCTGAGTGGGGACACGTAGCTAAGCTTCACGGCAAAGAGGTCTTGAATTACACCTTCCAGAAGCTGACGCCTGGCCTCACGAAAGCGGCGTTAGAGCACTTACCGCAAAAAATCGCAGCGCATGGCATCGAGGCCATGGTTATCGACACTGCCCATTTCTTTGTTTCGCTTGTGCCCATGAGTCTCGGTTTGCCTTATGCGCACGTCTGGAATGTGCTCAACATGGACTTTTCCGGAACGACGCCCGCGTGTCTTTTCACCTGGCCCCCTGATTCCACTCCGGAAGCTCTCGCCAGGAATATCGAGGGATTGGAGTGGGTCGGTCAACTTCTCGGGCCAATCACTGAGATCGCCGTTCCCTACGCTGAGAAGTGGGGACTGCAGATCGATTGGGCGGATCCTTCCGGAACCACTTCCAAGCTCGCCATCGTCTCGCAGCTCCCGAAAGAGTTTGACTTCCCCACCATTCCCTGGCCTCCGCAGTTTCACCACACCGGCCCATTTCATGACGACCGGGGCCGCGAGCCCATACCCTTTCCGTGGGCGAAGCTCGATGGCCGGCCGCTGATTTACGCCTCTATGGGAACACTTGTGAACGGTCTGGAGGACGTCTACAAAACCATCCTCAAGACATTCAGCCCAATGTCGGATTTTCAAGTCGTGCTTTCGGTGGGACATAACGTCAGCATCGACAGGCTCAGGCCGATTCCATCGAACGTCATCGTTGTTCCCTCCGCTCCGCAGCTCGAATTGCTGAAGCGGGCAACACTGTGCATCACTCACGCCGGCCTGAATACAACGCTCGAGTCGTTAGCCAAGGGCGTGCCCATGGTCGCGATTCCGATCGGCTACGACCAACCCGGAACCGCTGCCCGTATCGCGTACCACGGGGCCGGTGAATTCATCGAGCTTGAGGACCTGACTGTCGATCGTCTCTCGGCGTTGGTTCGGCAGGTGCAAACCACTCCCAGCTACCGCGAAAAGGCCCGTTACTTCCAGGAGATAATTGCCAAGACGCGAGGACTGGATCGAGCTGCAGAGGTGATCGAGGAGGCCTTTGCGAAGAGTCAGACTCCGGATCCTGCTGCGGAGCTTTCACGGGTCTAAATCTCTACCTTCGGCTGCTACACGGTTCATCTTGTTCTTACTAGCAGTAAACAGTTCATATCACTGAAGCTCGACTCAACGATTGCAGCCGAGCTGAATTCGGAAAGAGAAGCAATGAAAATTGGCTTTGTGAGCGTGCCCATTTATGGGCACCTCAATCCCATGACTGCGCTCGCGCGTAGATTGCAATCACGCGGAAACGAAATCGTATTTTTCGGTATCCCCGATGTCGAGCCTTTCGCTCGCGCCGCCAACCTTAATTTCGTGCCTTACGCCGAGAAGGAATATCCCCTGGGAGCTGCGGGTTGGCAGCAGCTCGCCAAGCTGCACGGAAAGGAAGTGATCGAATATAGCTTCGCCAATCTGAACTCTCGCCTTACCAAGGTGGCATTTGAGTATTTGCCGCAGACGATCGCAGAGCATGGCATCGAGGCCCTGGTAATAGACACGGCTCATTTCTTTATCGAACTTATTCCCATGAGTCTCGGTATACCGTACGTCCACGTCTGGAACGTGCTTAACATGGATCTTTCCGGAACGACGCCTCCGTGTCTTTTCAGTTGGCCCCCTGATTCCACTCCGGAAGCTCTCGCCAGGAATGTCGAAGAGTTGGAATGGATCGGCAAGTTTCTTGGACCGCTTGCCGAGCAGTTTGCCATACCTTATGCCGCGAAGACAGGACTGGAGATCGACTGGAGCAATCCCACTGCCACTGTTTCCAAGCTGGCTATCATCTCGCAGATACCGAAAGAGTTTGACTTCCCCACCATTCCCTGGCCGCCACAGTTTCATTACACCGGCCCATTTCACGACGACCGGGGCCGCGAGCCCATACCCTTTCCGTGGGCGAAGCTCGATGGCCGGCCGCTGATTTACGCCTCTATGGGAACACTTGTGAACGGTCTGGAGGACGTCTACAAAACCATCCTCAAGACATTCAGCCCAATGTCGGATTTTCAAGTCGTGCTTTCGGTGGGACATAACGTCAGCATCGACAGGCTCAGGCCGATTCCATCGAACGTCATCGTTGTTCCCTCCGCTCCGCAGCTCGAATTGCTGAAGCGGGCAACACTGTGCATCACTCACGCCGGCCTGAATACAACGCTCGAGTCGTTAGCCAAGGGCGTGCCCATGGTCGCGATTCCGATCGGCTACGACCAACCCGGAACCGCTGCCCGTATCGCGTACCACGGGGCCGGTGAATTCATCGAGCTTGAGGACCTGACTGTCGATCGTCTCTCGGCGTTGGTTCGGCAGGTGCAAACCACTCCCAGCTACCGCGAAAAGGCCCGTTACTTCCAGGAGATAATTGCCAAGACGCGAGGACTGGATCGAGC
>Ga0206993_1050_pt1 | contig 27727 bp, 30 predicted proteins | sample Alteio_BWMinCont_7_FD_153499 | JGI IMG/M metagenome (GOLD analysis project Ga0206993, IMG submission 153499) | Enriched cells from forest soil in Barre Woods Harvard Forest LTER site, Petersham, Massachusetts, United States -... | ecosystem: Environmental > Terrestrial > Soil > Temperate forest >... | reverse complement strand
AAGGCTGTCAGGCGGCGGAGATACGTACGGTCCTGTTTGAATGGTACCTGTTTCTTCAGACCAAGTGTCTTGATGATTTCTTCGTCGGTGCGCCCCGAGGCTCGCAGTATTCGCGTCCTCCTAATGACATCAGCCTGGAGATACCGCGACTTCTTAAAAAGATCGACGATCTTCAGAATCGTACAACCCCGCCCTGCGTGAAGAACCGCATTGCACATCGGACAGACCGTTTCGTGGTTCTCTGGAGCATTGTTCTTGTGGTTCCCATCAATATGATGAACCACCTGCCACTTGAGAGCCCTGAAGCCACAATAGCGACAAGTGTGATCGTCACGGGTGCGGATGCGGACTTTTATTTCTTCCCAAACTCGCGGGTCTTCCTTGTGTCGAATGATGCGTGCATTGGACTTACTCTCGATTACGATATGAAAATCCCAGGTCCGCCAGGTCTCAGGAGGGGCGAACTGTGGGAAAGCTTTTTATACTTGGGACCAAGTGGGTGCTCCTTGGATAGCATAACAGTAAGTTTCATTCTCAACACGCATCACCGCGATGATAAAGAGTATGCATAAAGTTGAGGCCTGTGCCTCGCCAAAACGTCGTACACCTGCAAAACGAATGACTTGGCGAAAAGCTGGATTCGGGCTCTTTCGATAAGTTTCTTGCCATGATCGTGCCACTCCGGCATCTCCTCGAGTTGGATGGTCAGCGTTTTCAGGCGCATAAGCCAATTGCTTCATTCACGTCCGCATCTTCCGTGGAACCCACACTTAGCACTTAGAACATCTCAGCGTTTTAATCTTTCATGATCCGCCAACTCTATCACTGTGCGCCTTGCCACTCTCCGGGGAGCATTCGGAAAGCTCTTCATCCAGGGCTTCGACGTTTGTTAGCTCCGGTTTAAGAGGGATCCACCTTTCGCCGGTTTGGGGGTGGGGCCAGATAGCGCGGCGGCGAGGGACACACACCCATGCGCCGACTGAGGAACAAGTTTTGAACTGGAGACTATTCCCCAATTCATCAGGAACGAGGCGTTGATGTCCGTATCTATAAGAAATAACGTAGTTTAGTGTATTCTTGACCACCTGTTGAAGGTGGGCACAGGAATTTAATTTGCTATTCGCGAATCGCGAATATAGAATATAGACATGAAGCTGAAGCCTCAAGACGTAGTAGTTGCGCTGAAGCTATGCGGCTACCCAACAGGGCGCCCGCCGATTTCTGTTGTCGCAGGCGATCTTGGCCTCAGCCCGTCGGAGGTTCATGGCGCCATCCAACGGCTGAGAACTTCCCGGCTTCTGCATGGTCCGGCGCTGAAAGACAAACCCAATATTTCCGGCCTTGAAGAATTTCTAGTCCATGGTTTGAAGTACGCATTTCCCGCCGAACACGGCGAGGTGACGAGGGGCATTCCGACTTCGTATGCGGCCGAGCCGCTAAAAAGTGAAATTGCTGTCTCGAACGATCTGCCGCCAGTTTGGCCTTGGCATGACGGCGATACTCGGGGCGTGGGGCTTGAGCCGCTGTATAAAAACGTTCCGCATGCGGCGTTGCGCGATCCCGCACTCTACGAGCTTCTGGCACTGGTCGATGCGATTCGGGATGGGCGCGCGCGCGAGCGGAATCTGGCCGAGCGCGATTTGGTGCGCAGGCTAAAGGCGACTCATGGCGAATCCTAATCTTCAACTGCTGACGGACGCGGCCAGGTTGTTGGAGCCGATTCTCGGAGAATTGGTTTTTATCGGTGGCTGCGCCACGGCCTTGTTGATCACCGATAACGCGGCGGCAGATGTGCGCCCGACATTTGACGTGGATGCGATTGCAGAAATCACTTCCTATGCCGCCTATGCTGAATTCTCAGACCGATTGAGGAAGCTTGGGTTTCGAGAGGACGCAAGCGAAGGCGCTCCGCTCTGCCGCTGGCGTCAGAAGACGACGACGCTTGACGTGATGCCTTTGGACGAAAACATTCTGGGATTTTCGAACACATGGTACCGACCAGCGATGGACCACGCGGAAGAACGCGAACTCGAAAAGGGTTTGAAGATTCGATTGGTCGCGCCGGTATATTTCTGTGCTTCGAAGCTCGAAGCGTTTGCCGGCAGGGGCAAGAATGATTTTCACGCCAGTCGAGACATTGAAGATCTGATTGCCGTTGTCGATGGGCGCGCCGAACTGGTGGGAGAAATCCAAGCTGCGGTGAGCGATGTGCGTTCTTACCTCGCGAAGCAAATCAATGGGTTGATTTCGATTCGTGAATTTAACGATGCTCTTCCAGGCCATCTTCCGCCCGCCCCAGCCAGCCAGGAGAGGGTCGGCACGATTATTTCGCGGCTGGAAGAGATTGCCTCCCTGTAGCCGAGACCGCTCTTATCCGGAATTTATACTGTCAATGAGAGTTCATCCGTGGACTTTCCGCAAGGTTTCCTGCAGGTTGGTCCAGACGTAGGGCCGAAAGAAATTGTCCGACTCCATGTCCATTTTACCGAACGACTATCTACGATCCTTCCCGGCTCTTCCTTCCTTTTTCGTGAGATGCCAAGAGTCACACCAGGAGCATAGATAGGCACGAAGTTCCTTTGGCGCATTGGCGGTTGCGATTTGGTGAGAGGCTGTCGCCAGAGCTTCACCTTCGCTTGCGTACTTCCGCTTGCCACTGACCGGACATTGCGATTCGCTGTCTACCACGTGCCTTCCGGAGATTCTTCGTTACTATGATCTAGTCATTCGCCTTTATGACCATTCCATTCAGTGCGAGGAACCCCAATCATCTGATAACGCAAGTCAATCAGGCAAACGACTGATCAAGCGGACAAACCGTCCATGTGGATTTTCACTTTTCCTGTTATGCGACTTTACGGCCAAGTGAATTCATGTCTCGACGTCTAGATTAACGGCGGAAACAAAGAACTTGAAAGTCTGTTTGGGTTTTTATGGCACATATCGCCTCGCGACTTTCGATCCCTCGACTTGTGCTCGGGCCGACGCTCTTCACGCTCGGAATCACGCTCCTGCGCCTCGCGGGGGAACTGCGCGGTTGGCCGAGTCCGTGGTTCGACAAGAACTGTGGCGTCGTGGGAATTACTTGGTTTCTGCCACCGATCTTCGGATTCTATTTCGCGTGGAAGCTACGGCGCGAAGGCGAGCGCGCCCGAGCGCTTGGGTCTTATCCCAGAGATTGGCGCGATTTTTAACTTTTGGAGCACCTTTGGAGCAGCACAAGGATGGTTCAGTTTGATAGTGCAGGAAAACTCGGCAACCGCCACATTGCATCGGGCTATCAACCAATTCGCATCGTCCTCATCTGAGGTCTCCGGCTGCTCGTAGCCTTGGACATCAATTTTAATGTGTCCCCCGTGTCCACCGATTTCCATCGATTTCGCCATTGGATTTATGTGCGTTCGGATTCCATTATATGGTCAGATGGCTGATTCACGCCGTCACAGAACCGGATTCCGTACGCCAAAACTGCTCATCCAAATGATAATGGTCATCTTCGCTCGCTGAGGAGGAACGGATGGCCGCTAGTGCACTGAGGCTCTTGCGATTCCCGAGAATTTCGATTTCTCCGCTTGCATTCAAAACAAACTTTAGCTTTGCGCCCTCAGCAAGAATCTCAGACTTCCTTTCGGGCAATCGTTCGCGGTTTCCTCGATGCTCCAGCCAGCGACGAACAATTACTAGATTTCTTGCCCTAATACTTCGTGCGTACGTACACGCCATACCGCCCGTAACACGGAGATCCTTGACGGTTCTGGTGAGGATTGAGGGAGCCATTCATGCTTTTCTTGTTGAATGTCTTTCCGCAAACCGTGCATCGATAGACGTAGGTTGGCCCTTGATGTCTGGTTCTGGCTGCACGCCGCATGCTTGGCACGTGCGGCACCGCGGTTGAAGGCGCGATAGTAAGCGGACCCGTCGAAGTCAGTTCAACCACGTAACGCGGCATGAACACTTGCGAAGTTACGGTCGCCCCCTGCATTCTGTCCACGCGATAGGAACGATGCTCTCCTGAATCGCTGCGGATTGCGTGCAGCACAAAATATCCCTCAGCCGTCTGCCGAAGCGAATACGGCTCTATACGGCGCAGGCTGCCGTCATACCTGAGATCGACACATAGATGATTCGCCGCGGCGAAGCGGATGATTTCCAGAGTCGAACGGGAGGGGAGCGGAACCCCCATCGGCAGCACGCGCGAGCGGATAGCGATTTCGCCAGAGCCGTGCTGGATGAGCGCGCGATGCGGAACTGGAGCGCTACTCATAATCCATGAAAAGATCTCGGGCAGCGCATCCCAGAAGTCACTGAGCGGCGGAAGCACGGGGAGCTGGTGTGACAGCATGTCCGACCACATCCCCTCAAGAGCCTGGCGATTAGGAATAAGCGACTGGAACGTGGGCACCGGGATTGCCTTGTATTCGCATTTCTGCCGGAGAACGTCCAGAAGCACCGTGGCCGTTGGCCGGCTGTCCGTGTGTCGATAGAGGTTCACCACGTCGTAAAGATCGCGAGGTCGCGTGCGTTCTCCTAGCGCGCGCAGTTTTTCTCCGAAGGCTTCCTCATAGGCGTAGCAATTCGCCCAGATCCCTCCTTCGGGTCGGTCGCTGTACGGATGAAATACCTCGCGCCGGATAGAAGGAAGCACGAGCCTTTCATCCGCGGTGAGGTCGAGCTTGATCTTGGGCCAGCCGCCCGAAGTTGGCGACACCGGTCCACGGTACGCAATTTTGCCTTGGCAATTGGGGCGTCCGCGGGAGTTGTCGTAGATATCGAATTCGAGTTGGTCGGCGGGAATATTGAGACCAGATTGTTCCGTCACCCAGGCGATGACTTCCTCGAAAGCCGTCCGCAAGAATTCCTCGTCGAGGTGTTCTTCATTGCGCAGGGTAAAATCCAGATCTTCTGAAAACCGATAAGTCTCGAAATAGCACTTTTTGAGACAGGTTCCGCCCTTAAATACCCAGGTTTCACTAAGTTCGTCATGGGCATTTATGCCTGCGAGCATCCAGCCAAGGACGTAGTCCTTCTCGACAATGCTAGGCAGCAGCGAAAACGCCGAAGCGGCTTCGAGGATTTCGCGCCTGTCGATCATGATGCCGATTGTTTCCTGGCGGAGGGCAACCAGAGACGCCAGGCCGTAACGAGTTTTTTCGGAGGAAGCGAGGGATCAAGCTGGGCATAACCCTGTGTCAACCGTGACCGGCACTCGGCAGCAAGCTTGTCGTCGTGCAAGTGCGTTTCTGCAAGATATCCGAGGCGCTTGAATATGACGCCGTTATCAAATTCCTCTGCGTACCGAATCAACAAGCCGCGATCAGCAATCTTAGTTTTGAGATACGCGCCCAGGCTATCAGCTACGTGGTCGATGCCACCGCCCAACTCGGGCGCGGCGATCATATCGACTAACGTACGCGCGGGGTCCGATATAGACACTTTGACAGAACCGCGCCATAGCGTTTTCAATCCAAAGAAACGTTTCGGCTGCACGTTATGCAACACGAAAATCACACCTTGGGCGATCACGCGTTTTTCTGAAAAACGCCGTGTCGTGAAGACTAGGGTTTCATTGAAAAGTTGCTCGGTAAGTTCCCAATGATGGGCGGCTGTCCAGCCGCCAACGTAGCACTGATTGAAGAGCGTTGGTACGAGAACCCAGGGATCTGTGATCACCTGTTCGCTACCAGCCATGTCCAGCGGCACCGGAACATAGAGCCCGTGTCCTATTCGTCGGAGCCAGCCCTGCTGTTTCCATCGTGATAGGAGCTTGGCCGCGGCACGCCTCTCGATCCCGAGTGTCCGAGACGTGACATCAACTGACACGACTTCCTTTGCTGCTCGTAGTACTGCACCGAGGCGTGCGCGGTGAGCTGGCAATGAATCTTTCCGCGGCTCCATGGCTATACGATAATACTATAAGTTCGCATATTATGGGAACTTGATGCATTTGTATATAGTCCGACTGCCTTTGGAGGCCTAAAATCCTTTGCGGAATGAAGAGCTGGTCATTCAGCCGCTGCGCGAACCATCGCGAAGCGGGTTGTTTCGTGCGCGGGCGTAATAGCCGATGAAACGCAACTTGGCAAGCTGATTCTTGACGGGCATGACGGGCACAAATTTAACGGCAACCTTTAGGAACGCCCAAATGTTCTGCACGAAGATACGGCACGGCGAGGCCGTGGAAAGGCTACCACTGGACGGCGCGGGCGGCGGCTAGCATTTGTTCGGCGCGGGGCCTTATGCGGATGTCTTCCGTGAAGTTTTCCCAGCGTACTGTGCTGGAACGATCCACCAAAAACTCGGCGGGGCGGGAGATGTCGTGCTCTTCGGGGCCTCCGGCTTTGTGCAACAAGTCGTAGCGGCGAATCATCTCGGTATTTGGGTCGGAAAGAAAGGTGAAAGTGTAGCCTTGCTTTTGCCGCAAATGTTCAGAGACGTCGGGCGGGTCTACGCTGATGGCCACGGGCCGGATGCCTTGTGTGGCAAACTCGGATGCCTCGTAACTCGAGGTTGCAGAAGGGTCACCAATATCCACGATAGAAAACGAGAAGCAGGGCTTTGGGCTGAGCCGTTCCCGGCGCGGCGGAAAACAGTTGGGAAAGAGAGACAGGCTGGTTGGTGCTGTCGGGCAAAGTGAAGTCCGGTACGCGCTGGCCTACTTGTGGAGCGGCGGCGGAGCGAGGCACGTCCCGGACGTGAATGAAGAGCCATACGGAGCCGCCAAAGAATAAGGCCGCCAGCACAGTGAAGATGGAGCCCAAGATCTTGCCGCGGTAGAGTTGCGGCTGGCGGAACGCGCGGGCGACGCCGATCAAGACGACGAGCAGGCCGACGGCTGGTATGGCCAGGTTGAGCCACGGGAGCACGGCTGCGGGAACCTTGGAGTAATAGAGGAAGTTGCTCAGGGGGCCCAGCACGGTAATTAGCAACCCGAGCCAGCGGGCGGAATTGGTTCGTTTTTGGTGTGGGTCTGGCATGAAGTGCAAAAGCGTAGCACGCGTGCAGACGCACTTCAAAAGCGCATTCTCCGATTTGCCGGAGAAGGACGCAACATCTGGGAAGCTGGGGCCCATCTCGGTGCAGCTTCGGTGCAATTCGAGGGGGTGATTGCACCGTGCGTTTCCGCGTAAGCGACACCAGCAGCGGCACTTAGTTAGTTTGCATCGCCTTGTTAGAAGGCAGACGCTCTATCCAACTGAGCTATGGGCGCATCCTTGGCTACTCTCTTTCTGTTGCGCTTGCAACGCTAATTCGAGTTCGACTTCTTCCGAGATTCTTGGAGCACTTGGAGCAACCTCGATGCTTGGAGCCATGAAACCGACACGTACGCGCTCGGCTTCATCGAGACGACGGTCCAACTCGAACTCGGGAGTTAGCCTCTAGATTTGGTCGGGAGTGCTACCGGTGAAGATCGATTCACAGTATCGCGAACAATCTGGACGGGTGTAGTGTGGTGCCGTTTAGGGGGCCAAGAGAAAATTGCGGCTCCGAGGTGCTGAACATCTTGGAGAAAAACCGAACCCTGGGCTCAGTATCAGGTCCACCCAGTGAAGAGAGTTTTTTGGGAGGAGGAAGAATGAGTAAGGAAAGGGCGACAGCTTTAGCGATCTTAGCGTTACTTATCTCCGCCCCTGTGGTGCTGGCCCGGGGGAAAGCACCACCTCACAAGGCGCCGAGACAGCTCTCGCCCCGTGAGCCTCGGGGCATTTACGCCGTGGTCCTGGCCTTCGACCATCATCCCTACACCGACACCATTGACAATCCCGCGATTTCGGGACTGTTTCTCTACTACGACTGGGCGACCTTGGAGCCCAAGGAAGGCCAATTCGATTTCAGTTTGCTGGAAGAGGCCTTTAAGATCTCCGACTCGAAGCACAAGACTATTCAGCTCGGTCTGCTTCCCGGTTTTTCGTCGCCTGGCTGGCTCCTGGACGAACTTCCGTCCTGCGATGGGTGGTTGGGTTCAGGCGGGAGGACGGGCCCCGCACCACCCCAATGCGGAAAGGCCACCTTCGGGTATCCCGAAGGCGTCGCGCGCAAGGGCGAGCTGCATGAACTGCCGTTGCCGTGGAACCCTGTATACAAGAGATCGTGGCACGCGTTTCTACTGGAGTTTGCGAAAAGGTTTGGGCAGCGCGAAGCCTTTGTGTCCATCGCTGTCGCGGGTCCGACGTCGCAATCCGAAGAAATCATTATGCCGCACAACGGACCTGGCGAGACGGAGAAGTGGGCGCGACTCTTGGAAGCGTTCTACCACGATCCGTCGTACCACCGGTCGAACAAGGCGTTTGTCGAGGAGTGGAAGGCGGCGATCGACGACTACGCAGGAATCTTCAACAATATTACTCTCGCGCTGACGCTTGCGGCGGGTCTTCCGTTCAATCCAACTCGACCTGGGGCACGAGAGGCTTCGACGTTGGAGATTATGAACTATTTTGCGAGCAAACCGCTGGGGCCAAACGCCAAGGCGACGCAGAATAATGGCGTAATGGCAGCGCACCCACTGACGATGAGGCCGGTTAAAGCGATGTCGGCGGACACGAGGCGCAATCCACGAGTTCTGGCTGGAGGAGAGTTTTCCACGGGGTTTTCGCGACGCCCGGCATTGGAAGGATGTCCGAGTGAGGATAAGTCTTCGCTGACCTGCCAAAGCATCACTCCCGAGCAAGCCCTCGACAACGTACTGGGTGTCTTCTTCGCTGGAACGCCTTACGGACATTTCTATGGGACACAGGACGGCCCGGCGCGCGTCCAATATTTGCAAATCTATCAGGACGATATTCTGTACGCCAACAGCCACCCACCGGTTCAGGCCAAGCTCCTGGAGGTCAGCAAGCGGTTCTTGTTTTCGAACTGAACATTGTCCGGAAGTAATCCTCAAGTCCTGACAAACGTTAGAGCTGTATGGGACGCGCGTTTTCTCCGGGGCGCGAAGTTGGACGCGGTGTCTGCGCGCGTTCGATACAGCTCTAACGTTTATCAGGCGCGAAAGACAGGGTATCCTTTCTCGACCATGGCCACTCGCGACGAACTCAAAGCCCTCATCGACCAGTTGCCCGAACCCCAGCTTGAAACTGTCCGAAACATGCTTGAGCACCAAGTCCATCCGCCTCCGCCCCGGCCGGAGATCGAGCGGATGCAACAGCGGTCCCGGGAGTACAAAAAGCGGGTTGAGCAACGCTTCCGCGAGACCCTTAAGCCGGGAACGATCGGAAGGATGGGCGGAGGCGGAGGTATGGGGATGCACCAGGGCACTCCTTTTGGCCGGCAGGGTTTTTCCTACTGGGACGACAAGGCGTTAGTAAACCAGACCCTGCAATCGTTCGATGGCCAGGAGCTGGAAATCATGGAGCGGCTGTCGATCTCCCCCGATCGTACGAAGCTTTCCTGCGTTCTCGAACTTTCAAGCGGTGGCCGCACGGTGAATTACACGCAAGAGTTTCCGATTACGAACGCAGAGGCGCAGTCATAACCGAACCGTTAGTCGTGCCAGCCTATTAACGGATGAGGCAGCTACTGCGCGAGACATAGGATCGTCAGAGCTAAGTGATCGTGCCGCGGAGCTGGAGGAACAAGTTGCGGGCGCAACCATGCCATCAGCGTAGATCGGTCGATTATTACAGAATTTGTTGCTGGCCAATTGCTGGCCAGAGGGCTGCAAGTGCGGCTATTTCAGCGCAACTAAGAGCTTGTAACGCTAACAAAACACGTGAACGGTGATGAGCAAGGACAGGGTTACGAGCTGTCTAGTCCTTGACGTTTCTCTTCCAGGGCCTCAATGGTCTCGACCTACAGAAGCGTGTCGCCGTCGAGCGGCCGGATATGCCGATCATCTTCATCACGGGATACGGCGACGTGCCCACAACGGTTCAAGCCATGAAGGCAGGGGCTGTGGAGTTCTTGACGAAGCCATTCAGTGACGACGCACTTTTGAATGTCATCCGGCAAGCCATCGAACGCAGCCGGGTGGCACTTGGCAACGAGGCGGAGAAGCAAGCGCTCCGGAACTGTTATGCGGCACTCACACATCGTGAGCGGCAGGTTATGGCGCTGGTGGTTTCCGGTCTGTTGAATAAACAGGTCGGTGGAGAACTCGGCATAAGCGAGATCACGGTGAAGGCACACGGCGGCAAAGTGATGCAGAAGATGAAGGCCGACTCCCTCGCTGAGTTGGTGAAGATGGCCGCGAGGCTCCGACTCCCAGCTGTGGCGAAAGCTTGATTGTGCCTCTCGAAAATCTCGAAATGTTTGAGCGGATGGGGGTTATGTTTCTTTTATAATTCTCGCCGATGCTTATTTCTCCAGACACTCCTGGCAACTCTGTCTTCGATCTTCCGTTCGCGTGCTGCCCTCGGGCTCGAGAACCTGGCTCTGCGCCACCAAATAGGCGTGCTTCAGCGATCCGCGAGAAAACTCCCAAATTGACCTTCGGGGACGCCTGCTGTGGATCTGTCTGTCCCGCCTCCGGTGCGATTGGCGCTCGGCGCTGGCCCGTCGACGACTGAATGGAGTCATCTCCAGTCTTCGATCTGCAATCCAGACACTCGCGCGAACTCCTTCGTGTTGCTTGTGACCAAGGTGGCTCCCAAGCTCAGGGCCTGGGCGGCAATGAAGGTGTCCAAGGCGCCAATCCCCGTGCCTGAGTTTTCGAGAGCTGTGCGGACCCTTCCGTAGATCTCCACCACTGCGTGGTCTATTGAAAACATGTCAAAGGGTGCGAGGATAGCAGCGAGAAGATGTTGTTCCTTCACGCGCAGGTGCGGGTGCTTGGCTGCTCGGAGCTCGAGGCCATATTGGAGCTCGCACGCCGTAATGATCGAAAGGCCAATGACGCTCTTGTTGTGCGCGGAAAGCCTTCGGCGGATCGAGGGGGAATTGGTGCGCAGCAGATCGATCCACACCGTGGTGTCGAGCAAGTACACGGGGCCTAGTCCGTGGCCTTATCGAATAGTTTGTCGAGGTCGGCACGCGCCGCCTGGTCCTGGTGGCTCTCCAGCACAAAATCGCGAGGAAACTCATCGAGGGCTGCGAACAGTCCTGCCCAGCGATCGGCTGTTTTGGGGATGAGCACGATCGAATTGCCGAGGCGCTTCACATACACGCTCTTACCTGTGACACGATACTCCTTCGGAAGCCTCACGGCCTGACTGCGCCCTGTCATAAACACCTTTGCCTCCGCGACAGCGGGTTGAGCCGCCACCTTCCCCGGTTGACTGCGGTGTTTCTTGGTCGACCTGCCCATATTCTCAAGACCTCCTAGATGATACATACCAGATGATAGCTATCCTGCGACTTCCCGTCAAGACACACCGGGAATCGCGGATCAGCCTGCCGAAATTACCCCTGGGAAGCTGGGGGGGCCATCTCGGTTCAACTTCGGTGCAATTCGAGGGGGTGATTGCACCGTGCGTTTCCGCGTAAGCGACACCAGCAGCGGCACTTAGTTAGTTTGCATCCCCTAGTTAGAAGGCAGACGCCCTATCCAACCGAGCTAATTGCTAGAAATGAAGGATGTGGAGATTCCGCAGGATATGCAGCGGGTGATGGCAATGGAGGCTGATTCGATGCGCGAAAAGCGCGCCCGAATCATCAAGGCGGAGGCCGAGTTGGAGGCGTCACAGAAACTGGCCGACGCGGCGCAGTTGATGGTGGGAAACCCGGCCGCACTGGAATTGCGTCGTATGCAGATGGTTGCCGAGGTGGGTGCGGAGAACAACAGCACCACGGTGATTATGATCCCGGCCGACTTTGTGCACTTTGTCGAAGTTCCTTGAAGGCAAGAGCGGCGCTTGACTTCCACCGGCAATGACGGGCTGACTCCCGATAAGTCGTTACCGGCAGATGGACGTATGGATGAGCATTCGCGTAGTCAGGTTCATGGTCTGCGGATGCACTTTCTGTGCTTGCTTTGTGTCGGCCCTACTCAAGCCGGAAATGAAATCGTAGCTAACTTGCGAGCCCGTCATTCAGGAGAAATCGCGACGAGTGTTGCTATCGCTGCACGACTATCGCTGTACGACCGCATCTCTTCTGGAGGGCCAGCCTTTGGATTAGGTCAAGCAGAAATGTCTATTCCGTCCATGCTCGATCGCCCCCGCCAGCCCTCACTGGAACGGTTTGTAACAAGAAAGGTCAGGAGGCACCCGCTGCGCGGGCCCCCTGTTGGCTGGCTATTTGCTCCATCATCTTCTTTTGCATTTCCTTGGGTGTCGGTTGGGCAATGTGGGTAGCAACCATCCAAGTGTAACCCTCGGGATCGACCAGGGTTCCGCAGCGGTCGCCCCAAAACATATCCATCACGGGTCCCTTGAGCTCCGCGCCGACCTTTACGGCCTTCGCAACCGTCTTGTCTGCGTTCTCCGTCAGCAGATACAAAGTCGTCGGCGAAGCGCCGATTGTTTTCGCGGCGCGGGAACCCATCTGCGCCATTTCCGGTCCCAACATTAATGTCGTGCCGCGGAGTGTCAGCTCGGCATGGATCGCCTTGCCGTCGGGGCCATTCATGATCCCCCGTTTGGCAAAGCCGAATGCCTTTTGATAAAAGTCGGCTGCCGCTTTCACGTCGGTCACCGTTAGCATTGCCGTTACCGAACCGTAGAGTTTTTTATTGAGCGGATCGATTTTTCTGGGCATAACACTCCTTTCGTGAGGCGAGTATACGAGCTGAATTTCGGCGGAAGTTGTTCATGATGCACCGCTCGAAGAAACTTCTGGACACCAGAAATCAAGAATACTTCAAAGAGAAACACCCGGTCAACGTGCGAGTCGATAGCACAGCACACCTCGCCGAGCTCCTTCCCACAACGGAGGAATGGTGACGAATACCGCCATCACCATGGTTTTGTCCGAGTGGTCGGCAAAGTGCAAAAGCTATGAAGCATTCTGTAGAGTAGCCTGATAAGGGGAGAACAGAATGAAAGTCGAGATCGTTCACTGCCCGACGGACAGGGCAATAAAGCGAAGGTCACGAGTCTCGTGGCTCTCATCATGCTGCAACGGTGACCGCTGGCGGAGAGCGAAGTCTGGGGCCCTTATATCACTTGGTCGAAAAACAAGACCAAAAAAAGAGCTTGCATCTCTAAGCCCCAACTTTTCGCCTGTGTTCGATTCCATAAGCATGGGAGTCCCGATCTTGGTGTCAACCGAACGCCTCGCGTAGCCAGCGCGCAACCGCGATGCAGACCCGCGTCGAGTAGTGCGACGGCACGCGGTCAATGCCAACCAGGTCTTCCGCTGGTGCAAAAACGGCATTCTCTTGCATGGCCTCTCGTGGCGCTCATCGAAATGCTTCACACCGGCGTTGGATTTTCCCCGATGTACTTTCGCTTGAGAGCGAGGGTGTGATGAAGCTTGGAATTCGCAAACGCATCCGAATTGGAAGGAATACGATCTATTCAAGATCGGGCGGAGTTACCTTGGCAATCCAGGAGTCGTAGTCGGAAGTGAGGCCCGCTTTTTGCTGCAGGACATGAACTTGGCGCTCCACCTCCGCCATCTGGTCGTCCGAAAGCTGTGGGATCACTTCAATCTGCTTCCCAATCGCGTTCATGGCACTCGCGGCTTGCTGTTCAGCACTGCCGGCTCCAGCGGCGGCGTTTCCATCGTCGCCCTTCATGCAGTCCACCACGCGCTTGGTCACTTTCTGGCTATGCACCAGCGACACTCGGATGTTTCCCTGTCCCGTGACGACGTTTCCGACCCCGAATACGCGGTCCATAGCGGTGTACCGTGGCACATCCTTGCCAGCGAATGTGTAGTATTCACCATTCATGTTGATCCCAGAAAGTTTCTCCGGCACCGAGCCGATCGAAGAAACGACCAGCGGCGCGCGGAGTTCGTGTTCCGAGCTGGGGATCGGTTCAGCCTTGCGGCCCTCGATTTTCGTTTCAACCACTTTCAGCCCTGCGAGCCGTCCATTTTGCACGATGATCCCGGTCGTTAGCCTGCAATCCTGGAAGCGAAACAGGTACTTGTCGCGGGCCAGGCGCAACATTTTCTGCCGAACCTGTTCCGTTTTGGCGATCTGCTCGGACGTCGCGTTGTCGGGTGGTTGCGCCAGCGGCATGTCCTGTTCGCGGCGGCGATAAATTAAGAGGCAACCCTTTACGCCCAGCTCTTCCGGCTTGATGCCGTGCGCCTTGCATACCTCCGGAATACCTTTTTCCAACTCATGCATGCTGGTCTGAATGCCGCGAGCCCTTAAAGCACGTTCGTAGTTTTCGAGCTGGAGCACCTTGACCACGTCAATTGACGCCAGCCCGCCGCCCACCACCACGGCTTCGTCGGGAGTTTCGTAGCGCGGTCCGAGACCGTCCTTTTCGTTCTTGTGGTTGTACCAGTAGATAAAAGGATTTTGGTAAACGAGGCCTTTGCCGACGTACTGCTCTGCTTCCGGCACGCCCAATTCTCGGTCGCGCCACGCGCCATTGGCGAGAATCACCGCCGAAAAGCCCCACTCGAAAAGCTGGGGCAGATTGAAATCTCGGCCTAGCTTGGTAGAGGGGATGAAATACACATTCGGCCTCTTCATGCGCGCGTCGATTCGGGCGTATTCCTGCTTGCGCTGCTCGACGTGCCAACGCGGCAGACCGTCTTCGATCTTGCCGTACGGTCGCGTGTTCTGCTCGAACACGGCGACTCGAATTCCGTGATCCGCCAGAATCTCCGCCGCCACCGAGCCTGAAATCGCACCGCCAATTACCGCCACGAAATGATGCCCAGGATTCGTCATATATCTGCAACCCTCGCACTGCAGCGCGATTGTACAACGCAAATCGTTACAAAGTGTCCTCAATCACCGAGGGTTTTTCTCGTGAAGCGACGAGACGCACCCTACGAAAAGTATCGCTCCCCAGGAGACCAGAAGCAAATTGAACCAAACCCGGCCAGTCGACATTCTAGAAGTCGACGGCTTTATCGCGAACCTTCGGCGGTCCAGAGTTCGTCCCACCAAATACCACAAGACGACAATGTCAGCCAGATAGAATACATCTTTCACGCCCACGCCCCATATGGAGTGACCTTGCAACGGGAGTGACAATGCCAATCCTTTGAACAGAAGGGCTGGGGCGTTAATGCCGTGCGAGATTGTGTTGGTTATAACGCACTCGCCACCGCCTAAATTGTGGTAGAAGATCGGAATGGCTAGACGTAGATGCTAAACGGACCGGGACCGGAGCATGCTCAAGACCATCGCGATCTGCCCGGAATGGTAGATCGCGTGTTGCACGATCCCGTGGAGCATCGTTTTGTAGGGGTAGCTGCGTCCCGAAACCTGTTTCGCCAAATCTTCGATGGGAAACTTCCGAATCTTGACTTCTAGCAGATCGCGACTTTGGTTCCAGCGTGACAAGAGTTCATTCCAGGGAATCGGCGGCTCGGCCCATTCCTCTTCTGCCTGCCAGCGAGGCATGGGATTATTGCTGGAGGTGTTGCGAACTCTTTCGTTCCAGAGGAGCAAATGCTGAAGCAACGCTGAGATGGTATGAGCGCCTGGTGCATGGGGCGTGGTCGCAAGTTCAGGCGACATCTCGGCTAATAGCTCAGCGAGCGAGGGTCCATACCAAGCGCCTTTGATCGTCACGGCGTGGTAAGAATCGGCGATTAAGTGAGTTTCGTCCATGTGCGTTTAGGCGATACGCGGGCAGAATTGCGGCCTCCCGCGAGTTTAGTTTACATCAAGCGGCCTCGCGTTTAGAGCGCTACCAGACTTCGCATCCCTCGATAAGTCCTTCTGATTAACCGTCGATGTGGATTTCAAGTTTTTACTCACCGGGAGTTGCATTTCATAATCGGACTTATTTCGAGGGGCCGTACTCCTCCAGAACAGGCGGGTGGCGCCTGGACCGAAGCGGTTCTGCACAACTTTCCCGCCTTTAAAGGAGACGCCACCACTCCCTCCACAACACTCGCCATCGACCAGAGTGGCAACCTCTACGGCACCTCCGTCTTCGGCGGTTCCAACGCCTGTTACCTCGGTTGCGGGACCATTTTCAAGCTGGCTCCGCCGTCAGGCGGCGGCCCGTGGACTGAAACCATTCTTCACGACTTGGGCAACAGCGGACAGAACCCGAATAGCAGCATAGTGGTGTTCCACAATGGCTTGCTGTACGGTGCAAGCACCTATCTCGGCGCTTCCGATGTAGACTCGGTGTTCACCCTGGTTCCCTAAACGAATACACATCCGCCGCTTAGACTCTTGAGCCCTCCGAGTGAAGACCACGCGCCTCACCGGAGGGCCCTCGTATTTCTGTCCGGAGTGCTTCGCGCCCATCTGAAAAGGGATGGAGGAGCGCTCCTCGTGACTGCTACAAACGATTGCCAGTGGTTCTTGCCGAACATGGGAAGAGTACTCGCATGCTACGCAAGCTCACGCCAGTCGCAATGGCTGGTGCGGTCGAGTTCGATCCGTACAAAGACTGAAACAAGTGGCGGCTCACACACCAGAGCGTGTAGATGGCGGGCGTCAGTCGTGGCGAAGGGCCAGCATGGGGTCGATTCGGGCGGCGCGGCGGGCCGGGATCCAGCATGCTAACGCGGCTATGACTAAGAGGATGGCCGGGGCTGTTGCGAAGGTGACGGCGTCGGTGGGAGTGACGCTGTAGAGGAGAGTGGAGAGAAGGCGCGTCAGGGCGAAGGCGCCGAGGATTCCGACGGCGATGCCGGCGGTGGCGAGTGTCAAGCCTTGGCGGAAAACCAGGGTGAGCACGTTGACTTGGCGCGCGCCGAGGGCCATGCGCACGCCGATTTCGTTGGTGCGCTGTGCTACGAAAAAGTGCATCAGGCCGTAGATGCCGATTGCAGACAATAGAAGAGCGGCGAGAGAGAAAAGGCTGAGTAGAGAGGTTTGAAAACGCCGCGCAGCGGTTTGCTCACCGAGTTGTTGGTCAACCGTTGTTACGTTGAATCTGGCGACGCTCTTGTCCATTGACTGGATTGCGCTTCGCACGGATGCCGCGACGGTCTGCGGGCCCGCAGAGGTGCGCACGATCACGTCGAGCATGTCGTCGGTTTCTTGCGCGTGGGGGCGAAAGACCTGCGGTGCCACCTGGTTTTCTAAGCCCTGGCGATGCATGTCGCCGGTGACGCCGACGACGGTGATCCACGGGCTGGGTTGCTGGCTGGGGAAGCGGAAGCGCTTATCGAGGGGGTCATCGTTGGGCCAGTAAAGCCGCGCCATTGTTTCGTTGATGATGGCCACGGGAGGAGAGTCGCGGCGATCCTGGTCGGAAAACAAACGGCCTCGCTTGAGCGGGATGCCAGCGGTTTCAAAAAATGGGCCAGCGATTCCGTCATCGCAAGGGGCGTTTTTCTGCGCAGGGCGCCCTTCTATCTCAACGGAGTCTTCGGGGTCTGACCGGAGCAAGTCGGAGATGGCGGCGGCCGAATGGACGCCGGGAACGGATTGGGCGCGCTGGATGGCTTCGCGGAAATAGGCAACTTGCTGGTCGGCAGTTTTTCCGATGTGGAGATCAATGCGCATGACTAGAAGGTCTTCAGGGCGGAAGCCGGGATTTACGCTTTGCAGGAGCACGAAGCTGCGGAGCAAGAGGCCGGCTCCTGCTAGGAGGACCAGCGCTATGGAAAACTCCGCGACAACCAGAACGTTGCGAATGCTGAGGTCGGCGACGGTGTTCCACTGCCTGCTTCGAGCGAGAGTTGTGCCGGTTCCCATGGCGGGCCAGAGGGCGGATACGGTTGCGGCAAAGAGCGAGAGCAAGAGTGTGAAGAGCAGCACATGAGGATCGATATGGGCTTCGTTCAGTCGGGGGATGTCTCGCGGACCAAATGCGATCAGAGCTCTCAATGCGGCGGAGGCAATCGCCAGCCCGAGCGAGCCTCCCGCGACCGACAGCACCAAGCTCTCTGTCAGGAGCTGCGCGGCGAGCGCCACGCGGCCTGCGCCGAGAGCTCTGCGGACGGAGAACTCGCGCTCGCGCGCGGAACCGCGAGCAAGAAGGAGATTGGCGACGTTGGTGCACGCGATGAGGAGCATCAGAACTACTGAACCGAAAAGCACGATTAGCGAAAGCTGGACATGGCCGGTCGTTTGCGTATAGAGGGGTACGACGCGGATATCGGGAAGATTCTTGCTTTCGGAGTGCTCCGATTGGAGCTGGCTTCCGATGACGGTCAGCTCGGATTGCGCTTCTTGCCAGGCTACGCCGCTGCGGATGCGGCCCAACGCGTACCAGATTGAAGAGGAGCGCGGACTGGAACGATCGCGCGCCGCCCAGTAGGGGTGGGCGGTCATCGGCTCCCAGACCTGCGTATCGGCGAACGGGTACTGGAATGAGGCGGGCATGACGCCGATAATGCGTGACTCGCGGGTGTCCATGATGAGGTCGGATCCGAGGACTTGCATGGACCCGCCGAATCGGCGCTGCCATAAGCCGTAACTCAAAACAACGACGGATTCGCCGCGTTTTTCTTCATCGGCGGAGAACAGGCGACCGAGAATCGGTTCGACGCCCAGTAACGAGAAGAAATTTGCCGAGACGCGCGCGGATCGCATGCGTTCAGGAGGACCGTCCTTGTTCCCCAAAAGAAAAGTTTGTCCGATGAAGGGCGTCATATCCTCAAAGGTGTGGCTGCGGGTTTTCCAATCGGCGAGATTGAGAAGGGAGACGCGGCCTTCCTGGATGCTGTGGGCGGGATCGGCTGACCAGAGCATGGCTAGGCGGGCTGGTTCTTTGTAAGGAAGAGGGCGGAGAAGGACGGCGTTGATCACGCTGAAGATGGCAGTGTTTGCGCCGATGCCGAGGGCGAGTGTCAGAACGACTACGGTGCTAAATCCGGGGCGCCGCCAGAACAGGCGAAGGGCGTGCCGAAGATCGCGCGCGAGCTGATCGTAAAGCAGCCATCGGCCGCGTTGGTAAGACGCTTCTTGGACTAAGGTGACGTTTCCAAACGCGCGACGCGCGGCCGTTTCGGCATCGGCGCGTTTTTCATCGCTTTGCTGAAGGTCGTCTGCTTCATGTTCTAGATGCGAGTGGATTTCGTCGGCGAAATCCCTCGAAGGACGTTTTTTGCGCCAGAACATCGTCTATACCTCCGCTTCACCGGGCGCGAGAATTCGAGAAATAGCTTTGGCTACGCGGCGCCACTGGCTAGTTTTCTGCGCGAGTTGTCTGCGGCCTTTGGCCGTCAGCGTATAAAAGCGCGCTTTGCGATTGTTCGCAGATACGCCCCACGCGGCTTTCACCCAGGCCTTGTCCTCGAGGCGTTGCAGGGCAAGATAAAGCGAGCCGTGGTCCACCAGAAAAACATCATCGGATTGTTGCTGGATTGCGCGGGCGATGCCTTGTCCGTGGCGTGAGCCCAAGACGAGAGTACGCAGGATCAATAGATCTAGAGTGCCCTGGAGCAAGGCGGCCCTTTCTTCTTCAGCGCTTTGGGGAGGCATCCGACATGAGCGTACAGCGCTCTTGGGTCGGATGTCAACAGGGGGTGTTTCGTGTTTCGTCGGGAAATTCGCCCCGGTTCGAACGAAGACCGTCCGGGACGTGCAAGTCCAACGCCTATGGACCACCGTGCTTGGGTCGCCGCCGGCGCTCTTGCGTCAATCCTGCATGTTTTAGGTCAGCTGTGGGCAATCCATCTCCCTACAACTTTGTAGTTTTAATGTTCTCCGTCGCGTTCGGGTTTATCGCTGGTTTCAGCTTTGATAGCGTCTTCAAGAAGCTCGAATCTGACCACAACGGTTCGTTACCTCCCCGCTCTGCCTTGTGGGCTAAAACTGTAGCCTAGGCGAGATGGGACGCACGGTCTGATCGAGTTCCTTCTCTCCAGACAATCGTTTTCAGCAGTTTCCCGGTCGCACTGCGGTTACGCGACTAACGAGAACTTGGTAGCCAGTCCTACCTTTGCTCCGGAAAGCGCATCTAAATCTAGGGGCCTATGCAGGATTTCACTCGCCGCGAACTTCTCAAATTCGGAGCTGCAACCGCTGTTGCGCAACTGGCCTCTCTAAGCTTGCACGGCTGCGGCGGTGGTTCTATCAGTTTTCCAACGGTTCCTCCCAACCCGCTGGCTTGCTCCAAACTATCTGACATCGAACATGTGGTGATCCTTCTTCAGGAAAACCGGTCTTTCGATCATTACTTTGGAAGCTACCGCGGCGTTCGCGGATTTTCCGATCCCAGCATGGCTTTCCAGCAGCCCGATCCAGCAAACACAATGAACTCTCCTGTGGGTAGACTTTTGCCGTTCCACCTGGACACCTCAACAACGAACGCAGCCTGCACTCACGACATCACCCACGACTGGGTGCCGCAGCATCAGAGCTGGGACAACGGCGCGATGGACGGTTTCGTCACTTCGCGTCTTCCGATTAATCCCAATGACGCGGTTTTAAGCATGGGCTATTACACTCGCGCGGACATTCCCTACTACTACGCCCTGGCCGATGGTTTCACGATTTGCGACAACTATTTTTGTTCAGTCATGGGCCCGACCGATCCGAACCGACTCTACTCTATGGCTGCGTCCCTCGATCCAGATGGACAAAACGGCGGACCGGTCTTGCAGACTATCGTCACAAATCGCTCAGACTTTTACGGCCGTCTGACGTATACCACGATGCCCGAGCAGCTTCAGGCTCGCGGAATTTCCTGGAAGGTCTACTCATCGCCCGATGAGACCGTTCTTGGCGGTATTCTCTCGGACAATGTTCTTTCTTACTTCAAGAATTTTCAGGATCCGGCATCGGTGCTACATCAAAAGGCATTCGGACCCCAGTTTCCCGTGGACTTTCTCGCCGATTTAGCGACGGGGAATTTGCCGCAAGTCTCCTGGCTGGTGGGGTCGGTGATAACCTCGGACCACCCGCCTTCGCCTTCCATCTTTGGTGAGAACATTCTTTCGCTCATCATCAGTGCGCTGACCGCGAACCCAGCGCTTTGGGCAAAGACGATTTTGCTGGTCACCTACGATGAGAACGGCGGATTTTTTGATCACGTTCCGCCGGTGACGGCCCCTCCCGGCACGCCCGGCGAATATGTCACCGCACCCGCGGTACCGGACCCAACCGCAATCGGTAGTCCCGCGATAAGCGGCCCGATTGGATTGGGTTTTCGCGTCCCTATGCTGATCCTCTCGCCATTCAGTCGAGGCGGGTTCGTGTCCTCGGACCTCTTCGATCATACTTCCGTGTTGCGATTCCTGGAGACTCGGTTCGGAGCGGAAGTGCCCAATTTGAGCGCTTGGCGCCGCGCGGCGGTCGGGGACTTGACCAGCGCGCTTAATTTTAAGAAACCCGACCAGTCGATCCCGAATCTACCGTCCACACTTCAGGCCCTTCAGCAGGAAATCCAGGAATGTGTGGCAAACCTGGCTGGAACGACTCCTTACACCGTGCCAACTACGCAGACCGTTCCAATTCAGGAACCAGGATCTTCTACTCGCCCCAGCGGTGTGTGCTAGTCAAGAGCAAGTCAGCGTGAAAACACGCGTCTCTTGGTAGCAAGCAGCCTCCTCGGTGATTTCGCCGTTGGAAACACTTTGGCAGCCACGTGGCTTCGCCGACCGAGAGAATCCTAAAGCAGTGTCGGCTACGGGCGTCAGTGTGAGGAGGATCTTGCAGGTAGAAGAGCGTTTACGAACTCCTCTTCATTGTAACTGTCTTGATTTCAGTAACTTCCCCTTTGGCCTTTCGGCTACCAAGTTGCTGCTCCACGCGTCAACTAACGTTCATGGAAAATCGGCGTACTCAAATGCAAGGTAGGTTGAAACGTGGTGAAAACCTGCGCCGTTTAGGTCTGCGATTCTATTGATCGGGATTTCACCCCGTAGGCGCTCGCGTCCGATGGAGGGAACTGAAATGATGACACCTCGGGTCTCAAATCTACTCTTTACAGCCATCGCAACGATAGCTCTTGCTTGCGCACCAAGCCTTGCGTTCGCGCAACATCACGGACGAGGCTCTCGCGGGGGTGGTGGCTCCCATAGCCGCGGTTCTCGAGGTGGTGGCCATTCCCATTTCGGCGGAGGCGGCGGATTCCATCGCGGTAGCGGTGGACACAACGGCGGCAAGAGCTTTGCTCGCGGGGGGGCAGTCGCACCAAGGCAAATGAGCGGGCGCTCGTATAAGCAATTTGGAGGGTCGGCGCCTCGTACGAACAGCAATTTCGCCCTTGCCGGAAGCCGCAGTGTCGGCTCGATTGGCTCCCGTAGCCTAAATGGCATGACCGGACAAAGGTCGGGTGCCCATTTTGCCAGAGCAGTCGCGCCGGGAACGCACGCGGTTGGTATGAGCTTCAACTCGAATCGGCCTCCGAATGCTACGTCGACCTCTAGGAGTTGGTCCGGCCAAGGTCAGTCCTCATGGGCAAATGCGCCGAGATCGCTGTCCTCCTTCAACTCGAATCGGCCTCCAAACGCTACATCTTCGAGAAGTTGGCCTGGCCAAGGGCAATCCTCACGGGTGAGTACGCCGCGGTCGCCGTCCTCCTTCAACTCGAATCGGCCTCCGAATGGCACATCGGCTTCGAGGAATTGGCCTGGCCGAGGTCAATCCTCGTGGGCAAGTACGACGAGACTGCCGTCCTCCTTGGACCCGAATCACGGGCTGTCGAATTTCGGAAACTCTCGATTCGGTAACTCCGCATTCGCCCATTCGTCCCTATTCAATCCACGTTCACGATCCAATTCACGAGCCCGGTCCAGCGTCTCCCGCTTTGCTCCCTTGAGATTCGGGGATGCCCATCCGTTTGACTTGGGCGCAACTTCCTTTAATGGAGTACCTTCTTTCGGCGGAGACGAATTTTCATTTGTCCCAGACTTATTTGGCTTGGCTTTGGACATGGGCGGATTGGGCTTGCGCGGTTTGAGTTTGCTGGGTTCCGGTTTGACCGGTATCGGCTTGCAAAGCCTGGATTTGCTGGGTTCAGGTTTGGGCGGTTTCAGCCCGGACGCGAGCCTGGAATCGCGACCTGGGGCGACAGGCTCGGCCTTCTCTCCAACCGAAAACTTGACCTGCAACCAATAAGCCAAGTTCAAATTCCATGTAAGAAGTGAACTCACCGGTCCCCCGGCGAACTAGCTCTAAAGATTGGCAAAGCCAGAAGCACTTAAGCGAGAAGTTCCGTTCGTCCTCCGGGACCACGTCCTCGAAAGCCTCTTCCAGCCACTTCATATGGCCTGCCATACCTTCGAGCAGGACGTGATCGCCCTTGCGCAGGCGTTGCCGCAACGTCGCTCGCTGTGTCCGTTCACGAGGTGCCACCCGGTTTTCGATAACCACTCGTCCTGCGCGTGTGCTTTGGACTATGCACATTTCGACACCATAAAATCATCGTCTGCCATGCCAAAAAGGTAAGGATGCTAGGCTCATCTAAAGGGGATTGCCGACGGGTCGCTTTTCCCACACCGGTCGGTAGGAGCCCCGCTTGAAAAGGTTTCGGCTGCGCACGAAGTTCCTTCTTTCGCTCTTGGCAATTACGGCCGGGCTCACAACCGTTACGCTCCTGATCGTCCGCTACGACGTTGAGAAACAGGTCCGGAATAGCCTTCAGGAAGACCTCCGCAATTCCGTCAATACATACCAAAGTTTCGAGGGTCAACGCCAGGAAACCCTGACCCGCTCAGCGGAACTTCTCGCGAATTTGCCTATCGTCCGCTCCCTGATGACCACGCGAGACGAAGCCACTATTCAGGATGCCTCGGCAGAAATTTGGCGCCAAAGCGGAAGCGATTTGCTCCTTCTAGCCGGCCGTTCCGGAGAGGTGTTGGGAATTCAGACGATCACCGCTGGCTTTCAACGCGAAATGGCCCAGGGCTTGTTGCGCCGTTCGCTTGCCAAACAAGAGGCGAAGGGTTGGTGGTTTGGTGGAGGACATCTTTACGAAGTGTGGATTCAGCCCATTTATTTCGGCGCGCCATCCGAGAATTCAACAATTGGATTTCTGGCGGTAGGCCACGAAATTAACGCGCGTGCAGCGGAGGATTTCGGCAAAATCGCGGCGAGTGAAGTGGCGTTTTATTCGGGCGATACGCTCGTTGCCTCCACTCTTTCAAGTGCTCAACGGTTGATTCTGGCGCAAAGAATGCATGGGACTCGAACCTCATCCGACGGGTCTCCGGAAGAGGTAAAGCTGGGTACGGAGACATATCTCGCCACAACCGTCAGCCTGTCCCCAAAGAACGATTCATCCGTGTCTCTAACGGTTCTTAAGTCGCTTGATAAGGCCACTCTATTCCTCGGCACACTGAATCATGTCCTGATTGGATTGGGACTGTTCAGCGTAATTGCGGGGAGCTTCCTGGTATTTCTGATCTCCCACACCTTTACACGCCCCCTGGCGAGTTTAGTCGTCGGGGTGAGGGCGCTAGAGAAGGGAGACTTCAGTTACCCGCTCGACGGCGGCGGGGGAGATGAAGTAGCCGAAGTGACGGGCGCTTTCGACCGGATGCGCGCCAACCTGAAGAAAACTCAAGACGAGCAGAAAAAGTTGGAGGAGCGGCTTCGCCAAGCTCACAAGATGGAAGCTGTGGGCAGACTCGCCGGCGGCGTGGCCCATGACTTCAACAATCTGCTGACGATCATCCGCGGCCACGGCGACCTGCTGCTGGATCGTTCGGACGCCGTCGTGGCTCATCGGCACAGCATCGAGCAGATCCAAAAGGCGGCGGGGCGCGCCGTTTCCATGACGCGGCAGTTGCTGGCCTTTAGCCGGATGCAGGTGTTGCAACCGCGCGTCCTCGATCTCAACGCCATCGTCGCGGATATGGGAAAGATGCTGCCGCGGCTCATCGGCGAACACATCGAATACACATTCCACCCTGATCCCCAGCTGTCGCCGGTGAAGGCCGATCCGGGGCAAATCGAGCAGGTCATTCTAAATCTTGCGGTCAATGCGCGCGACGCAATGCCGAACGGCGGCGTGATCACGGTTCACACGCGGAGTGTCGAATTGAGCGAGGCCGAAGCCTTGGAACGCTCCCCGATGCCGGCCGGTCACTACGTGCTGCTTTCGTTGGCGGACACGGGACACGGTATGGACGAGGAGACCAAGACGCACATATTCGAACCTTTTTTCACAACCAAGGAAGTCGGCAAAGGCACGGGGCTTGGGTTGGCGACGGTGTATGGAGTCGTGAAGCAGAGTGGCGCGTACATCTGGGTCGAAAGCGAAGTTGGGAGAGGCACCACATTTGAAATTTATTTTCCTCCCGCCCGGGAACGGGTAACGCAAGGCAAGGACGAACCAAAGCCATCTTCGGAGCCACGCGGCAGCGAGGTGATTCTCGTCGTCGAAGATGAAGCAGGGGTTCGCGAGCTGACCTGCGAGTTCCTGAAAGTGAGCGGGTACGCCGTATTGGAAGCGAAGGATGGCTTTGAAGCGCTCGATATTGTGACGCGGTATACGGACCCGATCCATCTGATGCTGACCGACATGGTGATGCCAAAGATGAGCGGCCGGGAGCTGGCTGCGAGGCTGAAAGCGATCCGCCCCGACGTGAGAACCTTGTTCATGTCCGGCTATTCTGAATATACAAGCGGCGACCAGGCCGCTTCTCAACTTCCGCTCCTGCAAAAACCCTTCTCGATCTCTTCTCTCGCCGAAAAAATCCGGGAAGTTCTAGAAGGGAGCGCCGTGGAGGATCCAAACACAAAAAGGGTTGTGTTAAGTGAGTAGCCTGCGAAGTCCGGGGCTTCTATCGCAGAAAAAGAGTTTTCCGGTTTCGCGCAAGGAGAACGACATGTTCGATAACCGCCGCCGCTGGATGACGTCCAAGGCTTTTTTGACTGCGAGTGTGCTGTTTCTTACGCCCGCATTGGTGAAAAGCCAGGAGGCGAGGAGTGCTGCGACACCGAATGCGTCCTCTTCGTCGGCCGATTTGACGAGCGAGGTGCATGCACTCGTCGAAACGGTTCGTGAACTCCAGGCACAGGTGCAAGCGTTACATTCCCAGTTGAGCGAGCTGCGAGCCAAAGTGCAGGGCACGGGGACCGGCGCGCACGCCCCGGGTACGGAACGCGAACCGATCGCCTCATCCCCAGCGGTTCTGACCAAAGGTGTGGGCGACCCCTATCCTGTATTTCCTGCTGGCGAACAAAGCGCGCTTGGACCGTCGAGTGCAAACGCCGCACAGACTTCAGCCCCCGCAAATGAAGACCTCGAAGGGCGCGTCTCGAAGCTGGAAGACGATCAGCAGCTCATCGATGCGAAGCTGACAGATCAAAACCAAACGAAGGTTGAAAGCGGATCAAAATACCGGGTGCGGCTGTCCGGTATGGTACTGGTGAATCTGTTTGAAAATCGTGGGACCATTGACAATGCGGATTTTCCCGCAATAGCTACCGCTCGCGGCACGTTCGACTCGCCCAGTTCGTTTGGAGGATCGCTCCGCCAATCTCAAATAAGGCTGCAGGTGTTTGGCCCCGAAATGTGGGGGGCTCACACCAGCGCCGATATTAATTCTGATTTTGCCGGGGGGTTTCCCAACGTGCCCAACGGAGCTGTGATGGGGCTGCCGCGACTTCGCACCGGGACAATTCGCCTGGATTGGGCGAACACTTCGATCGTGGCGGGGCAGGATTTTCTATTTTTCTCTCCCCTCCAGCCGACATCACTCGCTTCCGTCGCTACTCCCGCACTGGCTTACTCGGGAGATTTATGGGCTTGGACACCGCAGGTCCGAATCGAACACCGCATAGCCCTTTCAGAAACCGCACATCTTCTATTAGAAGGCGGAATTCTCGATTCTCTCTCTGGCGACTTGCCGGAGCCACAGTTCGGCCGATACCCCTCGTGGGGAGAGCAATCAGGCCAGCCGGCGTACGCGGGGCGGATCGCGTGGAGCCATCGCGCATTCGGGCAGAACATCACGCTCGGCGAAGGGGCGTACTACGGCCGGCAAAATTGGAGCCTGGGTCGCTACGTGAACGGATGGGCTGCCACAACGGATTTGACGTTGCCACTTGGGCCGCGCTTCACGTTTACCGGAGCATTTTATAGAGGCCGCGGGCTCGGGGGCCTTGGTGGCGGCATCGGTCAGGACATTGTGCTTTCCAGTTCGTTTGAAAGTGCGGCGACCGTTATCCAGGGAATTGATTCCATGGGCGGATGGGCGCAGTTGAAGTTCAAGCCCAGCGCGAAGTTCGAGATCAATGGCGCTTTTGGCCAGGACAATCCGTTTGCAAGCCAACTCCGCCTGTTCGCTCCGGCGACGCCGGCGGTTTACGGCAGTGAACTATTGGCAAGAAATCGCAGCCCATTCGTAAATTTCATCTATCAGCCGAAGTCCAACATATTAATGTCGATCGAGTATCATCGTCTCCGGACGTTCGGTCTCAACGATTCGTTTACCGCGAACCACGTCAATCTGGCCCTGGGATACATCTTCTAATGCGAGCACCCAGTACAATGAGGCCTCCGCGCGTACCGATTATCCTAAGCATTTTGTTCTATGGTTGCTGCGTGGTTTCCATTTGTGCGCAACAGCCGCCGGTGACAATGCAGATCGAAGTGGCGAAGCGCGCAGCGGGCAATCCGGGCGCCACAAGCGCCGTAGAAGACGCTTCAAACGTCGCAGTGTGGCTTGATCCATTGAATCACCCCGCCGTGAGTCTGGCAGTGTCGGCTCCCGGGCACAGCCCGCAACTTCTCCAGCGGAATAAGGCCTTCGAGCCTCGTGTTCTGGTTGTCCAGATGGGAACCTTGGTGGAGTTCCCCAATAAGGACCCTTTCTTGCACAATGTATTTTCGTTGTTCAACGGCAAGCGATT
>Ga0206993_1005_pt1 | contig 29064 bp, 29 predicted proteins | sample Alteio_BWMinCont_7_FD_153499 | JGI IMG/M metagenome (GOLD analysis project Ga0206993, IMG submission 153499) | Enriched cells from forest soil in Barre Woods Harvard Forest LTER site, Petersham, Massachusetts, United States -... | ecosystem: Environmental > Terrestrial > Soil > Temperate forest >... | reverse complement strand
GGGCCATGTGCCCGACGCGGTCTTCGAGCGCGCACGAGCGCACTTCAATGAACAGGAGCTGATCGCGCTGGTGTTTACCCTGACCACCATCAACGCCTGGAACCGCCTTGCTATCACGATGCGTACCGAGGTGGGTAACTATCAACCGAAGGCCCGCTAGTAGGAGGAGATCCGGATTCAGTCAGCGAGATGTTGCATCGTTATCTTCCCCCGCCTGGTTTGGCGCAAAAGAATCTTCTCGCAGGGGACGCCAGGTAAGGATGCCGGCGAGGCCCGCTGGCCGAGTCTAAGCGTGCCCTAGTCTATCTAAGAAGAAGAACGGAGGATTTTCATGTCTAAGATCTGGTTGATTACGGGAAGCGGGAACGGGTTGGGAAGGGACATCGCCGAGGCGGCGCTGGCCGCAGGGGACAGCGTGGTAGCCGGAGCGCGTCGGACAGAAGAACTGGCACCCCTGGTGGCGCGGTACGGCGAGCGGGTGAAACCCGTGAAACTGGAAGTGCGCGACGAAGCCGCAGCAAAAGCGGCCGTGGAGTTGGCAGTGGATACGTTCGGCCGGCTGGACGTTCTGGTCAACAATGCCGGTTATGGGCAGATTGCGCCCTTCGAGCAGATGAGTGCGGAAGACTTCCAGGCGATCGTGGGCACATGCTTTTACGGCGTGGTGTACACCACGCGCGCCGCGGTGCCAGTAATGCGTATGCAGAAAAGTGGTCACATCTTTCAGGTGTCTTCGGTCGGTGGCCGCCACGCGGTTCCGGGCAATACGCCGTATCACGCCGCCAAGTGGGCGGTGGGCGGTTTCAGCGACTCGCTGGCGATGGAAGTCTCGCCCTTCGGAGTAAAGGTCTGCACACTGGAGCCGGGCGGTATTCGGACTAACTGGGCACGGCGCGCCGTTAAGAATGCGCCGGAATTGCTGCCGGAGTATGAGGCCACGGTCGGTTCGTTCCTGAAGATGTTGGGAGGACTCGAAGGGCGTTGGGAAAGCGATCCGCGAAAGATCGCGGACGTAATTCTGCAACTGGCAAATAGCGACGAGGTGCCGGTACGGCTGATCCTCGGTGTCGATGCGGAAAAGCGGGTGCAACAAGCAGAAGCTGCGCGCGCCGCCGAGGCCGACAAGTGGCGACATCTGACCGTTTCAACGGTTTTTGAAGATGGGCGCTTCGACAGTCGCTTGCATATCGCAAAGAACGAAATCGATTCCTGAGTTGCATGATCATATCTGATGCCGGTCCTGCAAAAAGGAGGCATGATGAAGCTCACAGGCAAGAAGGTTCTTATTACCGGTGGCAACAGTGGCATCGGTCTTGCTACAGCTCGACGTTTCATTGTGGCGGGCGCGCTGGTCGCCATTACTGGTCGCGGCCACAAGACGCTCGATGAAAAAATATGACGAAGGGCAAGCTTCGACAGCTCTTGACCTAACTCTTGGCGAATCGGATCGATTCAGTCAAGCGATTGGAGCACGCGATGGATAAGTTCGAAAAACCGAAGACAACGCACCCTATCGGAACGGGAGCCCGGGGATCGCTCGAGAACTTCACAGCCCTTCGGCGGGCGTTTCGCGCTCTGCACGAGGCAGGGTGCTTCGTGATTCCGAATCCGTGGGACGTCGGCTCTGCGCGGTACCTGCAGCAGCTCGGATTCCCCGCGCTGGCGACGACCAGCGCGGGCTACGCGTTCTCGCAGGGGCTGCCTGACTCCGAAGGTGCGCTCACTTGCGAGCGCAACCTGGCATACATTGCTGATATCGCGGGCGCTGTCGATGTTCCGGTCAATGCGGACTTCGCATCCGGCTACGGAGCTACACCCCAAGATGTGGCCGATAATGTCACGCGCTGCATCGCGGCCGGCGTCGCGGGCCTATCGATCGAGGATGCAACCGGTGATCCATCGTCGCCGCTTTACGAGCTGCCGCTCGCCATCGAGCGAGTGCGCGCTGCGCGCCAGGCGATCGATCAGTCCCGTACCGACGTTCTGCTGACGGCTAGGGCAGAATGTTTCCACGTCGGCCATCCGGATCCACTTCGCGAGTCGGTCCGGCGTCTGCAGGCATTTGCTGAGGCGGGGGCGGACGTGCTATTTGCACCCGGCCCCCACGATCCCACGGCGATCAAAGCGCTCGTTGACGCGGTTCGGCCGAAGCCGATCAACGTCCTGGTGGTTCGGGACAGTGGCTCAAGCGTCGCCGACCTAGCGGCGCTCGGCGTGCGACGCATCAGTGTCGGCGGCGCGTTGGCTCTTGCTGCATGGACAGGTTTCACGCGCGCAGCGCAGAAGTTGAAGTCGGAGGGGAGTTTCGCAGGCTTCGCGAGCTTGGTGTCGTACGCCGACATCAACGGGTTCTTCGTGACCGACTACCGCACGCGGCAGTCTGACGGGCGGCGATCGGCGAAGTCACCAAGCTAAGTATTCAAGGAGGCGACAGATGACAAGAGTGGTTGACGTATCGAACACTGCCTCCTTCGAAGACGTGGCCGTGATGAAGTTCTTCGAGGCCTCAACCCGCAATCTGCTCGCACAGGAAGCGGCCGCTGGGGTAAGACATCACCTTGCTCTTTCAGTCGTGGGAACGGAGCGCCTGTCCGAAAGCGGGCAGCTACTTCCGGGCGAAAATTGCTCAGGAGAAACTGATCAAAGGATCTTCAATCCTATACTCCATCGTCCCCGCGACATTTGTATCGCATTGGTTCTGGGTGGCGGCTGGCACGCCTCAGTTCCAAGGGCAGCTCATAAATTGCTTGAAGAATGTGGCTATATGGGGTGGTGGATTGATATTCATCGCTGGTACATCAGTTCAGCCGCCGTTATAGCCAAGGCATTAGAATGCGCTCGGGGGAGGGAATTGGCCGTGACAGTGTAGGATTCTAACCAACGAGAGGGCAGCGTTCTAACCAACTGGCCAAAGCGGACTGACCCGACTGTGCGGGAGCACCCGAGTTTGGTTCGGCAATTTTCGGCTTGAGGGCATTTCAAGGAGCGACACGGAGCACGGTTCTTATGCCGGCGAAACGTGGTGTTGCGACTGACGATCGTAATCGGGTAGCTGTGCAGCTGGCGGGACTTTCTTTTGATCGAGCTGCGACTCATTGTCCTCTATCATTCTCCCCTCGAGCGTTCTGGCAGTTGAACGGGTTTGCTAGACGGGAAGACCAGCAAACCCAAGAACTTGCGAAAGGAATGGGACAAAGATAAACTCACTTCAGTGCGTTTCGTTCGTCTGGCTGGCGGCTCGACTCCTTAAGGGTACTCAACGAAAGGAGAGAGGCGTTCTTCCGGCGAATCCTGAGGATCGCCCGTCGGAGTGTCGTTCCTGGCGCGCTGAGAAAAGCCGGTCGTGAGTCGCGACTGCAGCGCCGATTTCGGAAGCGATGATGGCAGTTTGATGGCAGTTGGCCGAAAATAGGTTTAGCAGGGCAATAAGTCTTTTATTATCAAGGGCCGAGGTAGCTCAGTGGTAGAGCAGCCGATTCGTAAGCCGCGGCAGCGCCATTTGAACAAACGACTTAGCTGAAAATTCAACGACTTAGCTGCCCATCACTACCCATCATTCCCGGTCTTACAACGGAAAAACAACGCAAGCTAATCTTCTAGTGTAACGGCTCACGATTTTCAAAAGCAGGCGCCGGCCCTGAGCCAACGAAGCCACGGAACGCATTCCAAATCCGAAAAACTGGCCTGTTCCGCCGCTTCGCTTGCGTCCCTGAAAACCTCTTCGTCAAAGTCATAGGTAGCGGCAGGTGTGCTGTTGGCGCCATACGCCTGTCAACGGTTTTCTCGCGGATCACGACCGCTGGCGGTCACTGCTGGTTGCGCACAGCATACAGGGTGTGCAGGTCCATGACTCCCGGCTGGCGGCGAGCATGTATGTTCACGGCGTCGGACAATTGCTGACCATCAATGTCCGCGACTTCAAACGTTTCGAGGGGTTGCGTATTCTCAATCCAGCCGAATTCTTTGGAGCACGATGAGCATACGACAACTGGGATCGAACTTGATGGCAAGGCATTCTCATGCTTGCGGAGCCGAGGCCTCCCGTGAGGTCCGCTCTCCATCCTTAATATACGGGTACGCCGCGCTGGGCGACTTGGTTAGAATGGATCGGCACGGCCTGCCGCGAGACCTCTGAAAAATATCGAAGGAGTTGAAACGTTGGCAGCCAAAGCAGCAGAGTAGCTCCAGCAACTTCAGCGTCTTTTCGCTCGTGAAACTATCTCGCTTGGAGGTACATCCATGGACTACCTTATCGATTCGCTCAGGCGACACAGTCGCAGAGGCATGCTGAAATCGAGTGCCGCCTTGGCCTTACTCCCGCTCGCAGGGCGGCCTGAGATTTCTTCGTTGCGTGATCAAGAAGCGATGACCGCGAACGGTGGCACCGATCCGTATCCAATTCCCTGGCTGGATAAGAACGGCAGCCACAACCAGCCCGCTGGGCCAAACCTCGAACCGTCTCATATCTACCATTTCAAGGGTCGCGTCGCCCGGTGCAGTACTTTTACCGGCATGGGCACCGACAATCAGGGAAATCGCGTCGCTTTCGGCAGCCCTACAACCGATTACGGCGTCATGCAGGGAGAATATTGGGCCGGTCGCGCAGCGCAGCAAGGTACGTTTACACACATATGACTCACATTGTTTCGGGGACCGGCGGTTCCCGCAAACCAGATCCACGATTTTCATCCTCCGATTGCGCCATCGGGACTCTACTGGGTCGTTCCTGTTCCTGAGCACGGCCTGACAATCAGCCCGGACGGAAAGACGTTCACTCTGGAGATGCAGCACGTCTCGATCGTCGATCAACCACGGTGGCCGGCACTCGATTCCATCGCCACTCCCGCACAAATGAGCTTCAAGATGGTCTGGAAGTCGGCGGGAGAGCCCGTGAAGTATGATGACCCTTCCAAGCGTTTCCGGTTCTCAGGGAATCGCGCCACATGCCAATTGGAGGCTCAAGTTGAGGTGCCTTCGATCGGTTTCTCGTGGAAGTCCGATGCGCTCAACACGTCGAAGGCTGATGCTGCGATTATCGGAGAAGAAGTCAACGGCCGTTACTACGAAACCTGAGAAAGCGGCCGCCGCGGCTTGTTCCAGTCAATCCAAAGATGCTGCAATCGTACCCACTATAGGTACAATTGTACCTGGAATGGGTACGCCGATCCTATCCCTATCGAGAGTCCTTTTCGGACAAAGCCGAAGGTCCATCCTTGCGCTTCTCTACGGGCACGCAGACGAACAGTTCTATCTCCGTGAAATCGCACGTCGCGCCGGAACAGGGATTGGAGCCACGCAGCGAGAACTCGGACAATTGACGAGCGCCGGCCTTCTCCACAGGCGTCCCCGCGGGAACCAGGTTTATTACCGGGCGAATCGTGAGAATCCGATTTTCGAAGAATTGAAAAGCATTCTCGCGAAGACGTCCGGAATACGAGACATTTTGCAGGAAGGACTCGCTCGATTGGCGGACCGAGTTAAACTTGCCTTTGTGTACGGTTCGATTGCGAGAGGCGACGAAAAGGCATCGAGCGACGTGGATCTGATGGTCGTGGGCAACGTGAGTTTCAAGGACGTGGTGGCCGTGCTCAACGAGATCGAGCGGAAGCTGGGCCGGGAGGTGAATCCAACCGTGTTCGGTCCACGCGAGTTTCGCGAAAAACTGGCGGCCAAGAATCACTTTCTTTCCACCGTGGCGAAGGAAAAGAAACTTTTTGTGATTGGAGACGAGCGTGAGTTTCGCCGACTGAGTCAATAACGGCTGGCTCGTCGCGCACAAGAGCAGCAAGCAAGGAGATCGCCAACCTGCTCGGAATTGTGGCGCGGGACCTGAAAGACAGCCAGGCGAAAGACGTGTCGGACGATTGGCGCTTCGCGATCGCTTACAACGCGGCATTGCAAGCCGCGACGGCGGCGCTTGCGGCCGCCGGATATCGTGCATCTCGGGAGAGTCATCACTACCAGGTCATTCAGTCACTGGAACTGACCTTAGGGAAAGATGCGAAGTTCATCCGCGCCTTCGATGCGTTCCGGAAAAAGAGGAACGTGAGCAGCTACGACATTGGGGGTGGAATCTCCCATCGCGAAGTCGAAGAGATGATCGGGATTGCGCAGAGTTTGCAGCAAAACGTTGAGCGGTGGATTCGTACAAACCACGGCTCACTTCTTTAGCGAAATGACGAGCGGGGGGAAGGGAATTGGCCGTGACAGTGTAGGATTCTAACCAATCGCGCTGGTTAGTTTGCTCAACAAGTGGTGAATCCCCGGTCATGCTAAAGCAATGTTTTATGTAGACTGCTTCTCCTCGAGCCCCGGTCGTGCCCGACGACGGAAGTAAGCCCAGAAGGGCAAGGAAGGTAATGCGGCCGCTGCCGCGCGAAAAGAGCGAAAATGGCTCGTCAAATTGTCCTCCCTAAGGGGCTTCTCGAATACCCGACATCCGGCGGTTCCGCACAGGATCACCCTCTCCATTCTCAGAAAAACAGAAGCGAGCATTAGCGGCGTGATTCGGGAGGGATGAGGTTGTTGGCGCGGTAGTAGACGACGAGCTGGCCGAAGTGTTCGGCGCTGTGCTCGATGGCAGTGAGCCATATGTACGAGGTGTGGACGGCGAGCCGGTTGGTTACCCACCCATCGCGGGTAAGTATTCGCGACCCAAAGGGGTGAGTTTTATCGAGCCCAGCATCGCCTTGTTGCTTGATGACCTCTGCGCCGGCGGCGACAGCATCTTCGAGCAGCTTCACAACGTCCGCTTTGGTTTTGTACGCATCAGGCGAAGGATTGTGCTTATCCTTGCCGAAGTCGGGACCGATCTGTGAGCCGGCAGCGCTACTGGCCACGTCGTAATCTACCGCAGCGATGTGCAGCAGGTTTTGCGCGAAGGTACGCTCATCCTGCTGGACTTTGAAATCGTACTTGTCTTCGGGAAAATCTTTGGCTATGGCCATGAGCTTGTAGCCGATGTGATTCCACATCTCGAGTGTTTCCTCGGCGCGGGAGCGCACTGAGCCTGAGGCTTGATTCTGCGCCTGGCTCTGCGCGTCCAGACTTATTCCGGAAGTGCAAAGCGGAATGAATGCAACGAACACGAGCCGAAGTAGCGTGGAAGACCGCTTCATCATAACTCTCTCCTTCGCGCTGGCGATGGTGCTTCTCCTCTGTTGGTTTGAATACATCGAGATGACAGGCATCTGGTATCACTCGGATTTGGCCCGGCTGGCCGGCGGGGTGATTCCGTTCATGCGGAGGTATTCGATCATTTGGCCGTAGTGGTCGTTGGCGTGGGAGACGCCAAACTCGGCGAGGCGCAGTCGCGTGGATTTACTCTTCTCGGGCGTCTGCAAAATGTTTTCGGGTTTCAAAGTGGCGGCGGCGCGATGGCCCAGAGCAAACGAATCTCGCAGGAATTTGAGGATTTCGGCTTTGGTTTTCAAATTGGCGGGACCGTTTCCGTCGTCGCCGAGACCTTCGGGAAGTTTCTCGCCGGTGAGTGGGGACCAGATGTACCAGTTGGAAGTGGCCACGTGTTTGAGCTGGACGGCGAAGGTGCGCACGCCCTTGTAGTCGCTGCCGGGAATGTTCAAGCTTTCGGGAGAGAAGTTGAATGTTTCTTCGGGCATGGCTTCAGCGACGTCGATAATTTGTTTTTCGACGGCGCTGATGTCGCGATCGACGATGGAAGCAACGGTTGGCGGAGATTGCTGTTGGGTCTGTTGTACTGAGTTCGCGGCCGTCGAGGCGAGCGCTTCTACGGGCTGTTGAAGACCGGCTTCGTGAAAGACCTGCGCTGGGAAGGCGCCGGTGATCAGGGTAGCGACGGACACCAGGATTCGTGTGCTCTTCATTGGAGTGCTCCTCTCAAGTTCGTTGAGCCCAAATGCGTGTCCTCCGTGGTGAATTACTTCTTCATCGGCGTCGCCGTCCCGGCCGGTACAGCGCCTTCGAACTTGAGAATCACTCCCTTCCGTCCCACGGCCCAACCGTGATGCGCGTCGGCGAAGGCTATCGTGTATATCCTGTAGTCGCTCACTTCGTTCATCTGATCCCAGTTCTTTCCGCCATCGATCGAGTAGTCCATTCCGGTTGGCCCTACCGCGAACGCGGTGGGACCGGGAGTGTCGGGCACGATCGCGACGCACCAGCGATATCCAGCGGGACGGTGGCCGCTTTCTATCCACGTCCTGCCGCCGTCGTCGCTATAAGCGGAATTTGACTTCACCATCTGCGGATGATCATAGTCGCCGCCGACGATCGCCAGCCGGTCGGCATCCACCACGGCAATCGAGAAGACTCCCTGGTTCAGGCCCGTGACGAGCGGGGCCTCGGAAACCGTCCAAGTCTTGCCGGCATCGGCGGTGTGGAAGACGCGCGACGCATTTTCGGTCACGAACCATGCGTGCCGGGTTTCCTTTTTCCCTTTCTTCTCGGTATACGTTGCGATGCAGGTTCCAGAGGCCGGCGAGCCTTCACCGTTCTTTGCCACAGGGATTGTGTTCGACTGGAGCGGCGTCCAGTGCGCGCCGCCGTCGGAGGTTGTTAGTAGCTCGGACTTGCCGTCCAATGGGTCGCCGACCACTATGCCGCGCGTCGCATTCCAGAAGGCCATGCAATCAAGGGCCGCCTTCGGGTTCTGCTCGGTGTACTCCAACAACCAGTTCCTGCCCCCATCCGTCGTCTTGTAGATGCGTGCCTGATTGCCGAACGACAGCAGATAAGCGGTCTTCGCGTCGACGGCATATACGTCGCGGAAGTCAAGTTTCTCGCCGCCCGGGACGGCTCCCGCCTGCCACGTCTCGCCTCCGTCCGTCGTACGAACAAATGTCCCACCCGTGCCGCTGACCCAGACTACGTTTGCATTGACGATGCTCAATCCGCCTAAGCTACTGGTGGTGTTCGACTTCTGCGGGTTCCACTGCCCGAACGCAACGAAGCTAATCGCTAATGACAAAAGAAAGCCGATAACAATTCTCTTCATTTGACCTCCACCCGATTCACTCCTGAGCGCTTTGCTTCCCAAAGCCATTTCTGATCACTTGGCCGCCCTTCATCACGAAACGAACTCGCTCTAGTTCCCTAATGTCGGCGATGGGATCTCCAGTAACAGCGACAAGATCGGCAAATTTTCCAGGCTCAATCGCGCCAATGCGATCCTGCCATCCCAGCATTTCCGCCGCGTTAGTGGTAATCGCTCGAATAACATCAAGCGCTGGCATCCCGGCCTCATGCAAGTTCGGAAACGTCGATACCATGGTTTGTCCGCGTGTTTTTCCCGGATAGTACCAGTCCATGTCCGACCCCGCCGCAAACTTTACGCCCGATTTCAGGACCCGTTGAACCAGGCTGTTGTATGGTTGGTCGTACTGCACATCGGACTCATCCGGCGACTTCAGCCACGACTTCTGAAACTGCTGAATCAGATCGTTGTACCGCTGCCGGTGAGCTTCATCAGACTGGAAGCGCTCACCGTGCAGCCTTAAAGACTCCATAATGGTTGCCTCGAAAGCCCTGGTAAAAAAGTCGCCATAGTCGGTGAGTGTGAGGTCGAGAAATATCCCCTTGTCGCGCATCTGCTTGAGTTGCTCGTCGGTCGCCTCGTTCCCGTGCTCGATAGAATCTGCGCCGGCATCAACCGCGGTTTGTATGCTGGCTTTGTCGACGGCGTGGACGGCAACCTTCAGATGCGCGCGGTGCGCCTCTTCGATCACGGCTGCCAGCTCAGGAACCGTAAGACTCTCTTCCGCCGAGACTTTGATTACGTCCACGCCCTGGAATTCGTTTTTGCGGACGTCCTCACGCGCACGATCCGCGCCTTCAACAAACAAGAATTCCTGCTCCAGGATGGCGTCCGCAATCGCAGGATTGAGGTTCTGTAGGTATGCGCCGCGCGTCGTCAGTTTGCGTCCGGAAGCCAGGAATCTTGGGCCTGGGAAGCGCCCCGCGTTGATGGCGTCGCGCAGTTCGGTATCGCCATCCACGCCCGAATGGCCCAGGTTGCGAACGGTCGTAATGCCGCTCTCTAGGTCTTCCCGTGCCATCTGCGCGCCGATCAACACGCGTTTGTTTGGTGATTCGACAATCGCCAGCAATTGCGCCGGTGCATAGCCGCCGTTGGCATGGCGCGCCCGCTCGGTTTCCGCTACGTAGACTATGTCGTCCATCAGCAAGTGCGTATGACTGTCGATCAAGCCGGGCAACAAGGTGGCGCTGCCCAAATCGATAGTCTTGGCGCTCGCCGGCAGGCAGGCCTGCACCCGAGCAGGCGGGCCAACTTCCTTGATTTTGTCGCCTTCGATGAGAACAGTGGCTGGAGCAAGCACATGGCCCGTGCGCGGATCGAGCAGCCGGGCCGCTTTGACCAGGGTCGGCGTAGGCGTCGACTGCGATTGTTGAGCGCGTGTCACGCTCGCCGCGGTAGAAGATATAAGGACTGCTAGGACCAACCAGGTTCGTAGTTGCTTCATACGGGCGGGCTCTCCCCTATTGGGTTGTTCTACTACACAGTGCGGCAACAATACTACATTTCCCGTTTATATGGTGAGTAGACGCTGGAGATTGCCGTAGGTGAGCGAGGACGACGCGAAGGTTAGTGTTTCAGGACGAAACAGCAGGCAGTATGCGCGATGGTTTGGAACACGGCAGCCGCGATGACGGCCGCAAACAGTGATGTCAATAGCAGAGTCGCTGCGGGCTTTGTTGTTTGGGCCGGCCCGGCGAGGCGCGCCAAGCGATAGCTTAAATGGGATGAGGCAGCGGCTTGCAGAGGTAGCTCTCGTTCCGGGAGTGCAAGCTTTGCGAGCGCAGAAACCAGTTCTGTCCCATGCGCACGCTGAATGACGGACTCATCGCACGAGAGTTCGCGGTAGAGCGCCATTTGCGCTCCGGCAAGCCAGACGAGTGGATGGAACCACAAGGCACACAACGAAAGTTCGTAGAGTATGCGAATCAGATTGTCACGCCTTTTTGCATGGGCGAGTTCGTGAAGCAGGACAGCGTCGAATTCTCGTTGATTGAGCAGCCGATCGATGCCGATAGGAAGCAGGATATATGGCTTAAAGATGCCGCAGACTGCGGGAGCTCGATGCCTGATGTCGAAGGTTACGGGGATGCCAGCCGCTATGAAACCAGAGACCATGCCCTGGTTGCTCAGACCGGCCGAGGCTTGAGACTCGCGCTCTCGGCGTATACGCGAGATCAATCGCAGAAACATCGCCAACGCCCCAGCGATCCATATGACGCCAAGCACCACCGCCGTCCAGCCTTGCGTTATGTCCCATATGGGGCCGCCAATGGCGCCAAGCGGTGTGGCCCATCCCAAATGCGGCGCCCAGAGCTTATCCATCACCGCGCCCGTCGGCACAATGAAATTGAGCGCCGTCACCACCCAGATCCAATACTTCGTGGTGGCGCTGGTCCCGCGGATTCTCGTGAGAAACCACGCAGCACAGCCGACAATCGATGCATACATTAGGTGAATACTGATGTAGTACATCGTCTGTGCGATATGCTCATGCACGTTTGCCTCCACGACTCCGACCGTTCTTATCGCTGCGCGTGGCAGTTTGCAGCGCCTTGAGATCCCGCAAGGTTAGAGCGCCATTCTCCAGCAGATTGGAGACGAGAAGGCGCGGCGAGCCTCCAAACAGATCGAGCAAATCGCCTACTAGTCTGCTGCGATGTTGGGTCTCGTTGATGGCCGGTTGAAAGAGCTGAGCATTGCCAATCTTCTTAACCTTCCTCAAAGCGCCCTTCTCCTCAAGCCTATAGACGAGCGTTTGCACTGTGGTGTAAGCGACACGTTCGTCGTCAGGGAGGCTCTCGAGGACTTCGCGCACAGACGCAGTCCCCAGTTTCCAGTACTGTTCCAGGATGCGAGTTTCAGCTTTTGAAAGACGCGGCTCTCTCATAATCTCCTACTCATCCCGGCAATGCTACTACAAGAAACGGTCTACTGCCATGATTCTTCTTCGGATTCGCTAAGAACAAGCTTGTGCTTCAGCGCCGCTAATGCCTAACCATCCAGTAAAATCCCCCACCAATTTAAATCAACACAAGCGCGTGTCGGTACTGATCCGACGAAGTGCCCGCAACTTCGGAGTGGCCCGTGATTCGCTCAGAATCGCCGGACATAAGCTAATTCGACTGTAGGAATCGCCGAGAGTCATCGTAACGTTTCGCTGTCCAGCTCCGGACGACACAATGTGCAAAAACGACAAAGATTGGGGGGAACGCTAAGAGTCAAGCGGCTTGGTCTAGGAGCGTTCGACCTTGGGCGTCGACTGAGCTCCTAGCGGTTCGCGGAAAGGATCCATCGGAATCGGCGCGTACTCGACCTCGATGATCTCGAGACGTTCCTTCTTTGCTGGGGCAAGCAGGTTCACGCGGTCGCCGGGGCTCGCCTTCATCAGCGCATTGGCGAGAGGCGAGCGCCAGCTGATGTAGCCGCGGTCGAGGTCCACCTCGTCGATGCCTACGATCGAGACGACGTGTTCGAGGCCGGCGGCGTCCTTGTAGGTCACGGTTGCGCCGAAGAAGACGCGCGTAGCGGCTGACCCTGACCGTGGAGCGGCGGGATCGACGACCACGGCCGCGTCAATGCGTTTCGTGAGAAAGCGAATCCGTGAATCGATCTGGCCTAACCGTCGCTTGCCGTAGAGGTAGTCGGCGTTTTCACTGCGGTCCCCGTTACTAGCAGCCCACGCTACGACCTCCACCACCGCAGGCCGCTCGCGACTCAGTAGGAACAGATGCTCGTCTTTCAGCCGCTGCAACCCGGCGGGCGTGATGTAGTTTTTGAGCGTCGGCCCCGCTTCCTCGCGCACCGGTCCTCGGAGCGGCCGCTTTTCTCGCATTTGCCAATCTGCCATGGGATTTCGTGTACGTGTGGATGACCCAATCTCGGAAGGTCCGCGCCTCGGTCCCGATAATTCCTCGCAAGGTGAACGTGACGTATGCGAGCCAGATGTCGAATCATACATCAGTCTTTCCCTGTGGCACTCTTAGAAAAATGCGGTGACCCGTCCGATTACATATCAAGGCGAAGAAGTATGCGATTGACCTAAGCGGTGAGCCGATGAGGTGCCCATTTCCAAATGAATTGTTTGTGTTCCACCTGTAGGCTCACAATGAATCCGGGCGGATGGTCGGCAACCCTTACCCAATCGCGTTACGCCAGAGTTGCCCGTCACTCGGGAGGAGACTATGTCGCTACCGCAACGCTCTAAGCGACGAACCGCTTGCTCGCTAGGGTTTCACTCCGGCTGCCTTGACGATACTCTCTGCGCTTTCGCTCTCCTTCAGGACGAAGCGCGCGAACTCAGGCTGTGTCATGCTCATCCGATCGGCCCCATGCTTTTCTAGCCAATCGCGCATTTCCGGCGCAGCCAAGACCCGCACGATGTCCTTTGCTAACTTGTCCACCACTCCGGCAGGAGTGCCAGCGGGCACCCACACTCCATACCAAATCGGATAATCGAAGCCGGGGACGCCGGCCTCCGCGATGGTTGGCACCTCAGGTAGTAAGTGAGAGCGACTCTTGGTGGTTACACCAAGAGCGCTTAGCCTGCCTGCACGGATATCAGCCAGGGCGAGCTGGATGGGCGCCATCATGTAAGTAGCACCCCCTGCGACCGTGTTGGAGATCACGTCGGTGATCGCGTCGCCCGCTTTAGCGGGCACGTGTACCGCCTTAATGCCCGCCTCAAGATTGAATTTCTCAACTCCTAAGTGCGAGCCAGTGCCAACACCAGTGGAGCCAAACTTTAGCTCACCCGGCTTTGCCTTCGCCGTAACCATCAACTCGCTCAGTGTAGCGATGCCCGACCATTTGCCTGCAACCAGCACGTAGGGCTGGCTTGTGAGCGGAGCGACGGGAATGAAGTCCTTCAAGGGGTCATAGGGCAGATTCTTCAAGAGGGCGGCGCTGTACGCCTGAGCGCTGGTGTTGACGAGCAATGTGTAACCGTCAGCTGACGACTTCGCAACCAGGGCGGGGGCCGCTGTGCTCCCCGCGCCGGGATGGTTTTCGACTGTAACAGGTTGGCCCCAAAGCTCCGAGAGCTTTGGACTAACGGCCCGGGCTATCAAGTCAGGCCCACCACCAGCACCGAATGGTTCGATCATGCGCACGGGCTTCGAGGGGTAATCCTGGGGAACTTGCGGCATCGCTGATAACAAGAGAAAAAATCCCAGAGCCATCCGAGTCGACATGCTTCACCCCTGCAGGAATAGTAGCGTCGAGACTCTCGTACCGATCAAATCCCGGGTTGAGTTTGGTAAAGCCCGCCCACACATTTGCTTGCGAGGTTAAGTGTAAAATGGTCCGTCCGTGTGCAACATAAATATCTTTTGCCCATCATCAGTGAGGAACGAACACGAGACTCAGGACGGATTTGTCGGCAAGCGCGCAGTACTGTTGCGTTTTGGTGTACTGGGATAACTTCCGGGTTGCCGTCACCCGGGTCTAAACGAGGTGGCCACGCGGACTGCTTCCATGTGGTAGCCTAGTTCCCCATGTTCTTCGGACTTTTGCTTGCCGCTGCTGCTGTCCTACCTGCACCCTGCACTTTCGGCACTGTAGCAAATTCGTAGTAGTCCCCGTCTGAGGTGCCCCTTTTTCATTCGTCCGATTCATGTCATAACGACGCCGCCCTCGCAACGGGGTTTCCGTGTTCACCCTAACTAACAGGCTCGGACCGAAGGAGGCCGAGATGCGAATTAAGATGTGACTTGCACGCTTGCCAGCAAACGGTGGCGCTACTAGACACCACAACGGGAGAGTTGGTGACCATGACTCTGAAGCACGAAGGCAACAGCGTGCGGGAGTTTTGTTCCTCGCTTCCGCGCCCGGCGAGTGTGGGGGGTGAGTAAACGAGGCAATTGCTGCTGCGGTTTCTCTGAGTTGAGGCGGCGGTACACGCCGTACGGTTGCCAGCAATGGCGTCCGGCTGATGGCCATCGAAAGAGGTGAGGGAGAGCGAGCAGAGGGCGGAGCAAAGGGCAACCAGAATGTGCGCTCTCGTTGATTGCATTCCGCGGACTCCACGCCTATGATTTGCGCTGGTTAAACTTCGCCATTTATCTGTTCACGTCCAGTGAATGCCTTTGCAGGGAGGTTACGATGCTAGTGCCCCCCAGGTTCTCCGCCTCCCTTCTTTGTAGCGTCTTGATTCTAAGTTGCGGCTGCGCGCGCAGCCAGGATTCCGGGCAGCAGCGCGGATCCAGTGCGCAATATTTTCTGATTTCGGTCAACATTCAAGTCCCTTATTGGCAAACAGCAGGGGCCGGGTTCAAGAAGGCCGCCTCCGAATTGCAAGTCAAGGCAGAAGTGGCAGGGCCAAGCAATTATGATCCTAAGGCTGAAGAGCAGGAATTCAGCCGGGTCGTAAAGTTGAAGCCGGCCGGGATTCTGGTTTCGCCCGCAGACCCGGAATTGATGAAACCGGACATCGACGCAGCTATCGCGGCGGGAATACCGGTCATCACCATCGATGCGGATTCTCCCGCCAGCAAACGTCTCTCCTTCATCGGAACGGACAACTACGAAGCGGGAAGGGTCGGGGGTGAGTTTCTGAGTCTGGCTTTGAAGGGCAAGGGTAACGTCGTATTTTTCACCCTGCCGGGGCAAACGAATCTTGAAGGACGATTTCGCGGTTATATGGAAATCCTGGCCGGCTATCCGCATATCACAGTACAGAGCGTCGTGGACATCAAAGGGGACCCACGAATTGCTTTCGACGAGGCAAAGAAGATGATTGACTCGCAAAAGAGCACCGTGGATGCTTTTGTATGCCTTGAAGCATTAGCGTGCAAGGCGGTGGCTGAGGCGCTGAGCGGTGGTCATGCCAGCAACAGGCTGGTAATCGCGATGGACACGGACCCTGAAACCCTAGACTGGATTCGGAAGGGGCGAATTCAAGCCACCATTGCCCAAAGGCCCTTCACTATGGGATTTGTTGGGCTGAAGATGCTGGACGAACTGAACCGTTCCCATCTTGGCTCTCTGGATCGGGCCTGGGCGAAGGATCCTCTCGCTCCTGTTCCCAGTTTTGTGGATACAGGTGTGATTTGGATTGACAAGCAGAATGTAGACACCTCAATACGGTCCCAATGAGCAAGGACCGAGGCGGAAGAATTAAACGGCACTTCCCGGTGTCAGCGTCAGCACATCCCTAGAGCCAAGAGGCAAATTGGGGGTGCAGTGGCAGCTATAACAACTCCCCACTTTCTCCATTTCTTAAGCGAGAACTTCTTAGTGGCTGAACCGACCATTGAGGACAAGTGCTTTCACCGACGAATTATTTCCTTTGTCCTGTCATCGCATTGCCCTTCGGAAAAATCACAGGTTTACTTTAGTTCGAATTTCTGCAGACCCGAGTGAAGCGCGTATTCCTTGTCGTTCCAGACCAACACTCCGGCGAGTTTTCCAGGAAGTTCAATGGTGGCCTCGAATCTATCGCCCTGGTGTTTATATGCCGTACGAATCAGGCCTTCTGGATGCGGTGTCGTAGCTTCAACCCAGTCGAGGCCAGCAAGCGCAGGCCGAATCCGGACGCTGGCATAACCGGGTGCTCCGGGGCGAACACCCGCCACAAGTGTATTGAAATCGAAGGCAGGATGAGCGCTCCAGGCGTGCGTGTCCGATCGTGAGGGGTCAGTAGTTTCGGGAGTGGTAGTGAAGCCTTTGGCCAGCATCTCGCGCCAGCGTTTCAGAGTATCGAGGTACAAATCGCCCAACCCAGTGTGATCCAGGGCGCGAGAGATATAGAACTGAAAATAATAGGAGGCCGTCGTGAGTTTCGGCGCGCCTGAATCGGCGGCGTCTAGATGAAGAATACGGCGGAGGACTCCGGATTGGTCTTTCGCGGGGATCACATCGTAAATCACGCCCAAGACATTGGCGTGCTGACTGTAATGTTTCTGCTCCGGAGTGTCTGCAAGCAGACCGAGCTTTGCGCTCCAGCACTGGCGGTAGACGTTGTCTGCGGCGAACTTCGCCCTGTCGCGATATGTAGCCGCACGTGACGGATCTCCGACAGCTTCCTCCATGTCGGCAGCATCGCGGAGGGCGCCAATGAACTGCAAGGTCAAAATGGAGGAACGTCCTTCCGTATCGACCGGAGGGAATTTCTCATCATTGGCCAACCAATCGACAAAATTCCAATAAGGAAGCGAGCCAAGGAATCCGTCGTCGAGTTGATGCTGGACGAACCAAGCAAGTACCGAGCGGGTGCCGGGCAGCAGAGCCGCCACGTAATGAGCATCCGGGCGATAGAGCCAGTAGTCGTGCAGCATGTTGACGTAGATCAACGAGAACGGCGGGATTAGCTGTAAGAGCGAGGACGGAAAACGGCTTTGCGTTAGACCTTCGGGAACTATGGAGTCGTTGATGGACTGAAGCGCCTGCAGCGCCAATCGGTCATCCCCGCTGACCACGTAAGAAACTAGCGCTTGGATGCGCGTATCGCCGACGTACTGTAGCTGCTCCCAATAGGCTGTATCCATATAAGTCTCGTGGCTATCGATGCGCGCGGTGCGCCAACAGATTTCCCGAATGCGTGCGAGTTCGGGATCGCTCGACTTGAAGCTGCCGCGATCTATGAAGGGATAGGCCGTGAAGAAAGTATGGATAGAATCGAGTTTTAGCGGCTCAGAGGCAGTTTTGATTTTCAGTTCGAGGTATCGCCAGGTGCGCCACCACAGCGGTGTGAAGACACGCGAAGATCCGCCGTCGGGAAGTACGACGTCCGTGAGGCCGAGAGCGGCTAAATCGCCAACGGCGTCCCTCTGATTGCGCTTCTGGTTTTTGTCGTAGAGGGATTCGGAGTAGACGAGCTCGAGGCGTGAGCCCTTGCCGCCGGAGACGATGAGTTGCGGGTAGGCAGAAACGACTTCGCCCTGATCCATCAGCACGCTCGTCTCATTGTTTGGAGGAATTACCACGGCGCTCTGAGGGAACTTTTTCAGTGCCGAAATCGTGGTACGTGCGACGCGAGGCTTGGCAAGTTCCTTGTATTCCATTTGCGGAAGAGGGTCAGGATACAGCTGCCAGGCAAGGCCATTGCCGGTGCTTGGTGGCACGGGAACGCTGCCATTAGGGTAGATGGATTCGCGCAAAGCTGGCTCCGCCGCAACCCAGTTGCCCGTGATTGAACCGAGTTTGTTCCATTCTGTGTTGTAGCCACTAAAATCAATCTGCTCACCGGGACCCGCTGCATAGTATTGCCACATACCCGGTGGAAGCGGCGCGCGTATAGTATGGCCCTTAACTTCTTCAACCTGCCATGAGGTATCGGTGTTCGCGACAGACTCAAACTTGGTGTCACCCTCGACCAGAAATGCGAGACGAGCGGAAACCTGGGCGAGCGGCGCGCGAATGCCAAATTGCCAGACTACTGCGGCGATCAGATTTTCGCCAGAGTGCAAGAAAGGAGCGAGGTCCAGCGATTCGTATCGCCAATGGGTGAGGTTGCCGCGGGCAGGTCCATCGCCAACCCGCTGCCCGTTGACATACAGCTGAAAGCGATTGTCGGCGCTTACCAGAACGACAAAGTGATCCGGCTTGACGTCCAGACGAAATGTTTTTCGAAAGTGGAACACCCCAGGCTCGCGGAGCGGCGCTGTCGGATGCGCAATCCAACTAGCGTGCCATTCCTTACGTTCATTGGGCACAACTTGCGCCGTAAGGACAGCAGCGCTGATCAGAAGAAATGTAAATTGAAAAATTGTCAGCAAGGAGAGACACCTAAGGGTTGAACGCATCAATGAAGGCCTCCTGGAAACTCCCTGCTTGACGATTTCACCACCGGACCATCTCGATGCTCCTGCGCCTGTTCAACAACAGGTCCGTTGGGAGATGAATTGCACGAGCGCCGCGCTGATGGCTCACTTCTCTGCGTGCGTTAACCCCCTTCAGGCTCGTCTCCACAAACCATGTGCAAATCGCCAGACCCAGTTTAAGGCTGTCAAACCCCGGGATTTTCCGCCAGTATAATCCTGTCCGTCCATTCGACGGCGAACTCAAATTGTGTTTATTCCCACGAGGACGATCACGCTCGGTATACTCGTTCTTTCGGAACTACCCGCGCTTGGTGGCTTCGCGGCGACCCAGGGGCCAACTGCCGAACAGTTGAACAATGCAGCCAACGGTGCGTACGACCGCGGCGACGCCCTACGCGCGATTTCTGTGTACCAGCAAGGGTTTACGCTGCAACCTGATTCCGTCCCAGCCCGAACCAACCTCGCCGTAGCCTTGGCACACGATGGCCGCTACCAGTAAGAAGCGCTAAAGCGTGATCCAAAAAATTCGATGGTTCGCAACGCACGCAGATGAACTCCTGGCTCAGACGTCATCCGCGCTTCCATTTGCACTATCACCGCGACGTCCAGCTCTTGGCTGAACCTGGTCGAACGTTGGTTTCGTGATCTGACCCAGCAACGTATCCGACGTGGCAGCTTTCCCGCGGCCCAGGAATTGGTGACGGCCATCAAGACGTACGTCGAAAATCACAACCAGAAGCCGCAAACATTCGTCTGGAGTGCTCCGGTTGAACGGCATCCTAAGCAAGATCGCCAAATGTAAAGAGGCGCTAGACGCAGTACACTAGCGGATTGAAATGGGGGAATTGTGCGAATACTCAGTGAGGGCATTCGCTGCAATCGATCCGCCGCTAAGGCGGTCAAGGAGGTAGATTGCATGCGCTTTTTCATAGACAGCGCCTTGGGAATGGTCAGGCGCCTGGTGTGCATTACACTTCTATTGGGTCCGGCTGCTTTTGCGCAAACGGGGTCTCCATCTGCCACCCCGGCTAGCCCCCAGGATTTGGATGCGGAGATTCGTTCTCTCACGGAATCTCTCGAACAAACGCGATCCGAGCTGGCCCAATCGCGGACGGAGATAAAGCAGCTGCGGACGGCACTCGAAGAAGTAATCAGCAAAGTCAACGGGCTTCGACCCTCCGCAGCGACCGAAGAGAAAGCTGTGGTGGCGGAATCCCCAAAGAATATGGCGAACCCGACACGCGGTGACGGTCAGGGACAGGCGAACATCTCCCAAGATGATTGGGATATCTTGAATGCGCGGATCGCAGAACAACGGCAGGTCAAGGTGGAAAGCGGGGCGAGGTATCGGCTGAACTTATCCGGACTCGTTTTGTTCAATGTTTCCGCGATAGGCGGCCATGTGAACAATCTCGACTTGCCCGATGTGGCCGTTCCACCTTCACCGGGCTCTTCTTCGGGCAGTTTGAGCGTATCCCTCAGACAATCGATTGTGGGTCTCACTGGTATCGGTCCAGAAGTTCTCGGTGCCAGGACCTCAGGCGACTTGCAACTGGACTTCTTCGGCGGCTTGCCCGGCGGTTATGAAGGGGCCAGCTCCGGTGTGGCCCGCTTGCGCTTGGCCCGGATGCGGATGGATTGGAAGAACACCTCCCTTGTAGCTGGCCTTGACTATCCGTTCTTTTCTCCAAATTCTCCGACGACCTACATGTCCGTTGCCGAGCCGGGAATGGCATCCGCTGGCAACTTGTGGAGCTGGACGCCCACCATCTGGATGGAGCAGCGATTCGATGGCGCTCTTTCACCGTTCAAGATCCAAGCAGGCCTTTTGGATGTGGCACCCGCTTCGAACTACACGCCCAATATAAATGTACGGACGCCCAACGCAACCGAGAGCTCGCGGCAGCCAACCTATGCGCTGCGACTGTCCGCAGGAACGAAATCTGAGGATCGGCCGGCGGTAATCGGAGTGGGTGCACTTTACTCTCCACAGCAATATTATGGTGGCTACAGCGTTGCGGGATGGGCTGGCACGGTCGATTGGAAGTTCCCTCTGCTCCAACGCACCGAGCTCAGCGGCGAGTTCTTTAAGGGAAGAGGTATTGACGGGCTCGGAGGTTTGGCGTTCAGCCCTTCGACTCCTCAGAATCCCATGTACTACACGATGTTTACCGCCCCGGAACTCGCAAATCTCGGCGCCATTGGCGGCTGGTCGCAACTAAAAATAAGGCTGGACGCACGCAATGAATTCAATGTGGCAGCCGGCACGGGAGATCGCAATTCCGGGCAATTGCGTCAGGATAGCTTGTTAAATGCATTCCTGCTTACTGTCCCAGCGCGTAACGAAATGCTGTTTACGAATTACATTTTCAAGCCACGTTCCGACCTGTTATTTTCAGCCGAATATCGTCGAGTGCGTACGTATGACGTCAAAGGTTTACCGAGCGTGGCGCAGCAGGTGGGCCTTGCGATTGGCTTTCTGTTCTGAAGTGCCATGAAAAAGTCTTCCATTACGATTGCGGTAATAGGTCTGGCGCTCTTACCGCCGGTGGCCTGTACGCAAGCTCCGAATGTCGCATCGACGATCGCGGCGACTCTTACGGGGGAGGTCACGCTCATCCCGTCTAACAGCGACCAGCGGGTGAAGGATGCCTCGCGTGTCGTCGTGTGGTTGTCATCGCCAGACCTCCCCCATCTAGCCCGCGCGGCCGCCGAGAAACAGCAGCACTTTCGAGTGGTGCAGCATAACAAGCGGTTTGAACCTAGTCTGCTCGTGGTGCCCATCGGAAGCACAGTGGATTTCCCTAATTTGGATCCTTGGTTTCACAACGTCTTCTCTCTTTATCAGGGAAAACGATTCGATCTTGGTCTATACCAGGCGGGAGCGCAGAAATCCATTCGCTTCGACCAGCCCGGTCCGTCCTACCTGTTCTGCAACATTCACCCTGAAATGACCGGCGTAATTCTTGCCGTCGGTTCGGAGTTCTTCGCCACGTCGGACAAAGCAGGACATTACTCCATTGCTGGCATTCCTCCCGGCAAGTATATGCTTCATGTGTGGTATGAATCTGCGACCGCCGAGACGCTGCAGGCGCTGGAACGCCTGGTTGTGGTAGACAGCGGCAACCCGCCCTTCACGGCTATCTCCATTCCCGTAACTAAGCCGATGCATTCAGAGCACAAGAACAAGTACGGAGAGAAATACGATCCAGATTCGGTGAAAACGGTGTATTGACTTGCTTGTAATTCCAAACAAATTTGTCCCGTAGACGGCGCAGACATCTCGTGGCAGCGCTACTTTGAAAAACTAAGGATCAGATCTATGGAAACTATTCTGGTGGTTGAAGACAGCCGTCCAATGCAGCGGACGCTGCAACGCCTCTTTGAAGCGGATTCCTTGAGCGTTACAATCGCCTCGGACGGCCCGGCTGGCCTCGAGAGCTTTCGTACGCAGCCGCCTAGCGCGGTCGTACTCGACCTGAAACTCCCAGGCATGTCCGGCAGGGAACTCTGCCGCGCTTTCAAATCAATGGCGGCTTCGGTGCCGATTGTGGTGTTGAGCGCGAACTCGGAAGTGGAAGATAAAGTGCTGCTGTTGGAGCTGGGCGCCGACGACTATGTCACCAAGCCTTTCAGCCCCAGAGAATTGCTGGCCAGAGTCCGCCGTGCGATGCGTCGTAGCACGGCGAAGACCATTCTGGTATCGAATGTAGTTCCCAAAACGGTGAGCCACCAGGTCCTCGAGTTTGGTGATGCTCACATCGATTTTACGAGCATGGAAGCGACCAGGGCCGGCAAACCGCTGTCACTGACGGCCCAGGAGTTCAAACTCCTGAAGTTCTTCGCCTCTTCGCCCGGGCGAGTTCTTTCGCGCGAAGAACTTCTCAATGAGGTCTGGGGATACCAGAACTACCCCTCCACACGCACCGTCGACAACCACATTCTCCGTCTTCGGCAAAGACTTGAGCCTGATCCCGCCAATCCGTGCTTCTTCCTGACTATTCACGGGGCTGGCTATAAGTTTGTGATTGGCAATCCCGCTGTCAACAAACCCTAGAGAATCTTCAGAACGCAAATGACTCATCTTCGTCTTCGTACACAGCTGTTCATCGCAACTCTGCTGATCATTTCGGGCTTGGCGGGCTCGCTACTCTTCATAATTCGCCGCACGGTTGGCGTTGAAACCGACCGGCAAGTACGGGACGGAACGGAAGCCTCCGTTCGGGCATTTGAAACTGTTCAGCGGCAGAGAGAATTTCAACTTTCCCGCACGGCAGCAATGCTTGCGGATCTCCCCACGCTGAAAGCCTTAATGACCACCGAAGACGCGCTGACCATCCAGGACGGCTCGGCGGCATTTTGGAAACTCGCTGGTAGCGATCTGTTTATTCTCGCCAGGCACGACGGTGAAGTAGAAGCGCTGCATCTGAGCAGGCCGGGTTGGTCTGCTGCGAATGCGAAACACGATCTACGCAGGTCCATAGAACAAGGAGAGGACGCATCGTGGTGGTATGACGATGGACGTCTATATTGGGTATTTGTGCGCCCAATTACCGCTGGATCCGGCAGCACTTCAGAACAGCTTGGATTGTTGGCAGTTGGCTACCAGATTGATTCCACCGTTGCCAAGCAACTTGCCGTGGTGGCAGGCTATCAAATTGCCCTCGCTACCGGCGACAACGTCATCGCTTCTACGCTGCCCCCGCGCGAGGACGCAGAGTTGCGCCGCATCATCGCTGCGGACGATTTCTCTTCCAACTTCAATCCTCGCGAAATCTCTCTTGGCGGAAGCGATTACGCATTCTCGTCCGTATGGCTGCATGGAGCGCTCCCTTCCCCGGTACGCTGCTTCGTATTGATGCCTCTGCTCCCCGTCGCCAGTTTCATTGCCCACCTGAATCACACCATCTATTTGGTGGGTATATCGGCGGTAATTCTCGGTGCGCTTCTCTTTAGTTTCGTCTCTCGTACGATCACCCGGCCTCTCGAAAATCTCGCAGCAGGTGTCCGCGCGCTTGCTGCCGGTGATTTCACGTACTCCATTGTTCCAAAAGGCAGCAGCGAAGTTGTCGATCTGAGCGAAGCATTTGCGAAGATGCGCGAGGAGCTTCTGAGTTCGCAAAACCAGCGTATCGAAGCCGAGCGTATCGCTGCTCTCGGCAGAGCAGCCGGTTCCATTTCTCACGACCTACGTCACTACCTTGCTACCGTCGTTGCCAATGCAGAGTTTCTGTACGAAGCCGAAGGCATGAAGCCGAACAGAAGCGAAATCTATCAGGAGATCATGACCGCCTCGAACCAGATGACAGACCTAATCGATTCGATGCGCGAATTGGCGCATCAAGGCAGCTCGCTATCGCGCGAGCCTGCCGGGCTGGATCAGATCCTTCGCCACGCGATTGACGCAGTTCGCGTCAGGCCGGAATTTCGTAGCTCGAAAATCACGCTTGCCTTGGATCAGGGAGCGCATGGCATGTTTGACGGCAAGAAACTGGAGCGCGCTTTCATTAATTTGCTCATAAACGGATGCGAAGCAACAGCTACTGGAGACAGCAAGGTCGCTATCGATGTCCGCGCGAAAGGGGAGCTTTTTGAGATTCGGATAACCGACAATGGCGCCGGCATCCCTGACGAAATCCGCAGCTCCCTGTTCGATCCTTTCGTCAGCTACGGCAAACCCAACGGTACGGGCCTCGGCCTGGCGATCGTGAGTAAAATTATCCACGATCACGGCGGATCCACATCGATCGAGAGCACCTCTAGAGCCGGGACGACCGTGTTGGTCATTCTTCCTCGCTCCCCGCGTCCGGTTACTTCGGGCGTGCCATCGACTATCGCGTGACCAGTTACCCTTTGGGGAGAACCCCGCGCCATGCATAGATGTCCTCGCTGTTGACCGCTACGCCCGCCAGTTTCAGATAGAAAAATAGCTGGTACTTGTGATTGATCAAGTGCTCTAGATTGCCCAGAAGCAGGCTCAGCAGCGTCTCGCCCTCAGGGACAAATACGGTGGGTATTCTGCGGGCCAAGTCCGCGTCCGTGCTTTGCTGGAACCCGCGGTGGATGTGATCTGCGTATATCTTCATCTGCTTTCTTGCCTCTTCCGGGAGACAAGCGTGATTTACTGGCAGCGACTGAAGAGACACAAAGCCGGAAAGCTCGGAAGGGTACGCAGCGTACAACGCGGCGCAAAAGCCCGCCACACAATCCAGGAGATGCCCCACAAGATGCCCCAGATCGCTTGCTGTCGGCTGCCCATTGGGCAGCTCCGGCCGCCAAGTGAGGTGCTCCACTGGGATCAACTCCACCAGATGATCCGTTCGCTCGATCGTTTCCGACACCTTGTTTTCCAGAGAGTTCACATTGTCTCGCCCTGACATGGCATTGCCCCTTCACTCACCTGGCACGCTGCTAGCCACTGGCTTACATCCCCAGAATGCCTTGGCCCACCTTTAAGCGGACCTGGATCCAGACGCTTCGCTTGCCCGGCGAGACAGAAAGGTTACATTCTAATGACATTCCCCGTATTGAATGGATTTCGATTTGGCCGTAGCGTAGCACCGGTGGCAAGCGTCCTGATCTGCGTGGTGTGATTCATCCATTGGAGAACTCCGCGGACCAAGAAGAGGCCCTGCCCGGATACTGCTTGTCGATCGCGGCTGTGGCCGTGATCATCGTCTGACTGAGGGGACACCTCGGCAGCTTGCTCAACGGAGTGGAATGGACCGGAATAGATCGAAACTCCTCAGACGCGGGTCGATTGATCCTCCTACAAGACGATTTCCAATGGGCGTGAAGCACAAACATGACCTCCATTTGACTTCTGCTTGACAACGCACTCCTTGACGTCCGCTAAGGTTTAATTCTCAGCACAGCTCGGGAATTTGCTGGTGAGCGCGCAATCCGCGTCGGCCGGTCCAGAGGTTGCACAGTGAAATTTCATCAATTGGCACAGTCTTCGGCCCATCCAAGGCCCATTTCGGCGCTTTACCTAGATGATTCGCTGGCGCGAATCCCGATTGTGGATTTGAAGGAAAGTCGGCGGCTTTCGCGGTTCCTCCCGCTCATCGTCCTGATTCCCACATCCCATGTTGTTAAGGACCATGGTGTCGCGCCCCAGATCGCGGCCAGCAAGTCCCTCTGGCAGAGCCCGGGGGCCGCGAGAATGCTCGGCCTGCGTGACAAAGCCGTGGAGCAATTCAAAACACAAACATGAAGAACGAGTTTGTGCTCGGAGACGCGAGAGTCAATTTCGCAACCAAGGAATTCGCCACAAAGGCCAGCCCGTGACGTACGTGGTGATGGAGTCCAGGACCTTGAAAAACACGATTCGGAATGAGAGGCGCGCGATTTCCAGCGATGAACTGCTAGACCAGGATTGGCGATATGAGAACTATCCGCGCATGCGTACGGTCGACAAACACATTTTAAGGTTGCGGCAAAAACTTGAACGAGAACCGCCACGGCCGGCACATTTTTGAACCGTCCACGGCGTTGGTTACAAGTTCTTGCCCTAGCACGCCACACGCCGACGACGGGAGGTCACGCTCGCGGATTTCATGGTTCGCCTTGGAGATGCTAATGCCAGAACACAATCGTACGGGGAATTTTGAGCGAGAGGCACTGCCGCATCTAGACGCGGCCTACAACCTAGCGCGCGGGCTCACGCGCAATGAACAGGATGCCGAGGACGTTGTCCAGGAAGCATACTTGCGCGCCTTCAGATTCTTTTCCGGCTTCCGAGGCGGCGATGCGCGCGCATGGCTCATGAGAATCGTCCGGAATACTTGCTATACCTGGTTGCATGTAAATCGGCCACTGCAAGTCGCCAAGGAATTTGAAGAGAACCTTTTCCGTCCTGATTCTTGCGCTCCCAATCCAGAAGAAGCCCTGCTCCAAAACGACAACGGCATTCTGCTGCGAAAGGCGCTGGAGAAACTCCCGCCGAATTTTCGGGAAGTGCTCATTCTTCGCGAACTCGAGGGGATGTCTTACAAAGAGATCTCAGATATCACCGGCATGCCCGCAGGCACGGTGATGTCGAGCCTATCGCGGGCGCGGGGCCGGCTTCGTCAAGCACTGGCAGGTCTCAAGAGCGCGGGTACGGCGTCAAGTTCACCGCGAATCGTACGTGCGAGTATATGAATGCATGCGCGTGGATCATCAGTGATAGACGAATTCTAACGTATGGCGGCCACTTGGCATATTCTCAGAAAGGGACAAGTCACGAACCCGCGTTCTTCGACATGGTGGTTGTTCTGAGCTTTCTTGTTGTGGCTACTGACGGCCCGTCTTTGTTAAGAGGCGGACAAAGCGGCACGCTTCAGCAAGAAGACTCCGCAGTTCGCCAAGGTTGTCTGCTGTTAAGCCTGGTTTCGAATTTGAACCCCTGCCAACCCAGCACGCCGGATTTGCTCCTTCGGTCGTTGCCTCTGTTACCGGCGGCACTACGACATCGCCATTGAAGGGGGCGTAGGAGCCGCTTCGATCTGCACCAATGACGGTTCCACTTTTACTTTTCCGCCGATCGGTTGGGCAAGGTCTACATTCCTACCCTTGGCATAGATTTCGTGACGAGGATGGCTTCCGTGCCACTCCGCTAGCGTAGCCGTGCGATTCATGTGCTCGATAACTTTCCGCCAACCGCCGCCGTTGTAAGAGCAAAAGCTAATTTCTCCTTGTTGGGTTGCCACTGGCGTACTCGAACTGGAGACGGCAGAAAAATCGTAATTGAAAGCATCTTGGAACCACAACCCGTTGACGGTCATCACTCTCCAACGGCCAGCATAAGAATATGCTTTCTGGGACCAATCATCGCTACTGCCAGCAACACGGTAGAAACAATCGTTGAGCAAACCCCTAAGCTGCGCGAGGCCGAAGCCCAAGGGAGCTTTCTTCTGATCGAAATTGCGGAGTACAGACAACCGGACGAGAGCTCTTGTAAAGGCCGGTCGTCTCCCACGATCCGTTATTTCCACGATGTCGCGCATGAATTGCTCTAAGTTGAAGAAGGACGGAATCGGAAGTGCCGCCTTTTGGACCGTATCTACCAGCAAGAGGCTGAACATCCCGTGATTTGGGTGTGTGTCCGGGAAAAGGCTTCCTAATTCTGCATGTGGAGTTAGGACGTCGCACAAATGAGCAAATATTCCATAGTCCGAGATCGGGAACCAATCGCGCATTGGCCGCCAGGTGGTCGAACCCTGTTCTTGCAGATCATAGGCGAGTTGCGAGAGGGGATAACGTTTCGCGTAGCGGTGGTCGCTGGATATGCGTTCATCTCTGCCCGTAAACATGACAGGCTGAAAAAGCACGCCGTGAATCTTGTCCGTGTTCTCAATTGCGAAACGGACGATGTCACCGAGCCCGTCGTTGTTGAGGCCGTTGACTACGGTAACTTGGAGCGTGGTTCGCATTCCGGCCAAAGCGATGTTTTCTAATGCTTGCCGCTTCACTTCCATGTAATTTCCTAGCCCGCGATGTTTGTTCTTTTCTTCCGAAACGCCGTCGCACTGAAGGTATACGGCATGTAATCCAGCCTCCCTCGCCTGAAGAACAAAGTCTCTGCTCTCGGCAAAACGCACACCGTTCGTCGCGACGTGAACCCGGTGGAGGCCCCTGCTTTTCGCGTGCCGGACGGCCTCAAGAAAAATCGGTGAAACAGTGGGCTCTCCTCCGGAAAACAGAACGTTGACCTCTCGCTGAGGCTTAAAAGAAACGGTCTTGTCGAAGATGGTTTTGATATCTTCCATATCCAATTCGTGGACGTACCCGGCGGCGTTCGCGTCCATGAAGCACGGCGAACACATCATGTTGCATCGGTTGGTCAGATCCACGATCAAAAATGATCCCCGGCCGGATCTGATGCTGTTGAGACCGTGATTGTGCAGTTCATGGTCGTGGGCGCATTCAAAATCTCGACCAAAAGCCAGGCGCTCCATCCTTCGGAAAAAATCCGGGTGATTGGACAGTACGTCTTCAAACGGGCCATGCCTGTCGCACATTTTGCGCATCAGGATGCGCCCGCTTTCCTCCAATATTTCCGAATCGACGATTCCCGGCTGTTCTCTAAAATCAGTGACCTCATGCTCGCCGCTCAGAACCGCATGTGCTGCTTCGCGGTTGCAATCGGGACACAGCGAAGACGTTTTCCTGGGCACACCCAGTTCCGTCGACCTTCTTTGGGCCATCTTGAGCAGCGGTCCAGGCGCCCACTTTGGTGTGGGCAAGACTCCCGCTCGTAATACGTTGTTAATTGGCTGAAGAAATTTCCAACCTACATTTGCGATG
>Ga0206993_1046_pt1 | contig 29271 bp, 22 predicted proteins | sample Alteio_BWMinCont_7_FD_153499 | JGI IMG/M metagenome (GOLD analysis project Ga0206993, IMG submission 153499) | Enriched cells from forest soil in Barre Woods Harvard Forest LTER site, Petersham, Massachusetts, United States -... | ecosystem: Environmental > Terrestrial > Soil > Temperate forest >... | reverse complement strand
AGCGCGGTGAACTTGTTTACTGCAACGCTGGCTTGCCGCCTCCGCTGCTTTTGCGGCGCAACAAGTCAGTGGAACGACTCGAAGAAGGCGGGCCGATGCTGGGTGCGCTGCAAGAAGCGACATACAAGTCGGGGAGCGTCGGCCTGGATCCTGGTGATTTGTTGCTCGCCTATTCCGACGGGTTGACGGAGTGCCGGAATTCCCTGGACGAAGAGTTTGAGGTGGAGAGGCTGACGGCCTCGGCGAAGGCAATCGGTGGGGCGACGGCGAACCAGGTTCTCTTCTCGACGCTTGGAGCCGTGCTCGATTTCGCCGACACGTGCTCGCCTGAGGATGATTTGACGCTGCTGGTTGTTCGCCGCAGCGAAACTTTCGCGCCACAGCAGCCTGGCGCGGGCGGGCAACAGAGCGCGAGGCAGCGCCGCCGTACGAGTTCCGATCCTCGACCGAGGCAAGCAACGAAGAAAGCGGAGACTAGTACAGTCCGCTAGACAAGGCTAACGCCGAGCTCGGCCAGTTGAAGCGGGCGAGCCCGAAGCTGTTGGTGTGTCCAAGTCAGGAGAAAGGGACAAGAGATGGCTACAGAATCTGCTTTGATGATGATGGGAGATGCGGCGTTTGGCGCGACCCGGAATCCGGGGCCGCCGATCTGCCCCGAGGTGTTCAGCACAATTTATTCAGCTCACTATCGCTACGTTCTGGGAATCTGCCGGCGGTTTTTCCGTCAACGGGAGGACGCCGAGGATGCGGCTGCCGAGGTCTTTCTGAAGCTTTATAGAGTTTTGCACCAAAAAGACGAGAGGCTGCCTTTTCGCCCGTGGGTCGCGCAAGTGGCGTGGAGGCACTGCATTGACAAAATGCGGCGGCAAAAACGCGAAAGGAGGTTTTCCCAGGAGGACCCTGATTTTGAGCGTATTCCCGATCGTTCCATTTCTTCGCCTCTGTGCCAACTCCTACGCAAGGATGAACACCGCCAGTTCCGGGAACAGTTAACTCGCCTGCCGGAACGATACAAAGCTCCGCTCATCCTGCTCTACTACAAGCGGATGAGCTATTCCGAGATCGCTCGCGCGCTGAACACGCGCCTTCCCACTCTCAGGACAATGATGTTTCGAGCCCGAGTCCGCCTGCGCCGCAATTTGCGGTCGGAGCAATGCGAGCAGAATTAGCAGGTTCAACGCATAGGGCCACGGCATTTCAACGATTATTGGTAATTGATCTATATCGTGCTGTTCCACTTGGAGAAGGAAAAGGGCCGGCGGAAAATCCGCCGGCCCTTTTTGTTGAGGCGAACCTGTTTATTGTTGAAGGATGTCGAGAACGGGCGTTGTATTGGACGACTTGACCTTTAAGAGCACAGCCTTGGTTGGCGAGATGACGATGAAGAGGTTCTCGCAGTTTGCGCTGGTGCCGGTTAAGGTGCATCCGGCAGGTAGCAGTCCGACGCCGGTTGAGTTGATGGCGTAGGTGGTGGAACCGGTAGCGTTGTCCGGTACAGGCCCGCCGGGGTTGTTTTTGTCGGAAGTGCCATTGATGGAGGCAGGGGCAGGGGAAGATGTGAAGGTAACCGTGCCCTCTTCGTTATTGACCCCAGGAACGGCGGGATTGATCGCGCCAAACCCGTAGGTTCCACTGGCCGAGGAATTGGTGAACGAGGAACCTACTTGGGGTTCCATGTTGCCGGCGGAGGCGGCGCTGTCTGAGTTCAGGAAAAACGCGGTGTTGGCGCTGCTGAGGTAGAAGACCGGGAGATTGTTGGCTCCCGGGGTCGAGACGGCTAATGTGACGCGGCCGTTGGAAGCGACGCTGAACGTGCCGGAGCCGCTGTTCTTGGTTGGATCGGAAATGTTCCCGCCATCGTTCTGGTAACCGGAGAAGGTGAAGTTGTTGCCGGAGGTGACGTTGACGATGTCTGCCTCGGTGCGACTTGCTGCGGTCGAACCGTTCGTGCTACCGCCGGAGGCGTAGATGACATGGTTGCCGGTCAGCGAGGAGTTGCTGAAGCTGCCGGATTGTTTGAGAGCGCGGCCAGCGAAGGCGCTGTTGTTGGTCTGGCTGTCGGTGTTGAGAATCAGCAGTTCGGAAGTGGAGACCACGTAGACAATGTTGGTCACCGCTGAAGAACTGCCAGTTGGCGTAAAGTCGAGCGTACCCCGACCGTTGGAAGCGATGCTGTAAGGACCGCTGCTGAGAGTGATACCGGCTGCGGCGCTGGGGAAAGCCGTCAGGGCGCTGTTATTGTCAAGCTTGCCGTTGTCATTTGTGTCCACTAGTCCACTTGCCGAGCCGCTCGCCAAATTGAGAACACCGACAGCGGCAAAATATCCGGGACTTCCCCCGCCGCTAGTAGATCTGGGGCCAGCAACACCAAAGGCCCAGTTGCCAGCGATGGCAGAGGTGGAGAACGCCGAGGGTGTGGCCTGGCGGAGAATGCCGGAAGTGAATGGCCCGGCGGCATCGAAGCCGATGATGTGGCCGTCCGAAGCTACGTTGGCCGTTATAGCGCCAACGGCATCCACGGAGAAGCGGTAGTTCATCGTGCCCGCGGAGGTGACGATGGACATGCAACCCCGGTAGCCATTGGTTGCGTTGGGGTCGAGGCCAAGGTTGTACGAGCTGGCCGAAGTGATGCTGAGGCCAGTCTGCACGCCGGAGACGAGGTTCATGTCTAGAGTGCCGGCTGTGATGTTGCCAGGGCCCTTCGCGCCGCTGGCGACGAAGACGCCGCCGAGGAAGACGGGATTGCCAGAAGCATCGAAGCCCGAGAGCGTGAAAGCGTAGTCGCCCTGGAGGAGCGATTCCTTGCCAGTCAGAGTGGTGCAACTGGTGGTGGCGGCTACGGTGATGCTGAGGTTCGCCTGGGCGGTGCTGGCCGTCGGCGTTGCCGAGTCGGTCACCTGAACGGTGAAGGGATACGTTCCCGCAGTCGTGGGTGTGCCGGTGATCTGGCCGCTGGTGCTGAGCGACAGACCCGGAGGCAAAGTGCCAGTTCCAGGAACGACGACGATCCAGGAAGTGTACGGCTGGAAGCCGCCAGTGGCATTGAGTTGTGTGGACGCATACGAGGAGCTCACGACACCTTGCGGCAAGCTGCCGGAAGTGGACACAACCGTAAGCGGAGGCGCAGCCGCGACAACGATGCTGACCGCCACTGTTTGCGTGCCACCCGATGCGTCATTCACCTGGATAGAGAAGCTCACCGTTCCCGCGGTGGTGGGGATACCGGAGATGGTGTTCCCGCTCAGGTTCATGCCGGTGGGCAAGCTGCCAACAGAAATGTTCCAGTTGTAGGGCGTCACACCGCCGGTGGCGCTGAGATTGGTGGAGTAGTTTGTGCCCGCAGTCGCACCCGGCAAAGAAGTGCTGGTGATCGCGAGCGCAGGATTGACGGTGATGCTGAAGGAGCCGGTCTGCTTGGCGTTCGTCGAGTCGGTGACCTGGGCGGTGAAGTTTGCGGTTGCGCTGGGGCCCGTGGGTGTTCCCGTGATGGCGCCGGTGCTGGAGTTCAGCAACAAACCAGCGGGCAAGCTGCCGACAGTGATAGCCCAAGTGTAGGGCGGCAAGCCGCCGCTGGCTCCAAGAGTGGTGGAAGGATAAGCGTCATTGATCGCGGCGGTCGGCAAGGTTGCCGGAATAACCAGCAGCGGGCCGTTGACAATGGCGATGGACAAAGCCTGGCTGGCGGTTTGCGCCGGGTTGCTGGAATCCACCACCTTCACGGTGAAGCTGTAAGCATTCGCCGGGCTGGAACTGCCGGTGATGGCGCCTGTGGCCGTGTTCAAGGAGTAGCCGGTTGGCAATGCCCCCGAAGAAATGCTCCATGTGAATGGGCCGTGACCGCCGGTGAGTGCGACCGTCTGGTTATAGTTCGCGCCGACGGTGCCGTTGGGCAAAGTGGTGGTGGTGATGGACGGCGCCGGCGGGAGACTGACCGCGATGCTCAGGGGCTGCGAGGCCGACTGCACGGGATTGCTGGAGTCGGTGACCTGCATGGTGAAGCTCGTTGTGCCGTTGGGGCCTGTGGGCGCGCCGGTGATTGCACCGGTGCTGGAATTCAGGCTGAGGCCTGCGGGCAAGCTGCCGACACTTATGGAGTAGGTGAGCTTGCCGAATCCTGTTGCAGCGATAGTCTGGTTGTAGTTTGCAAATTCCGCGCCGCCGGAGAGAGAACTTGTGGTAATCGCCGGAGCCGGAGGCAGGTTCACCGCGATGCTGAGCGCTTGGGAGGCCGATTGCACGGGATTGCTCTTGTCGGTCACCTTCACCGTGAAGCTCGCGCTGCCGTTCGGGCCAGTGGGTGTTCCGGTGATCGCACCGGTGCTGGAGTTGATGCTCAAGCCGGCGGGGAGGCTGCCGACGCTCACCGAGTACGTAAGCGGCGCCAAGCCGCCGGTTGCGACAACGGACTGGTTATAAGCCGTTCCTTCCACGTCGGAGGCCAGGGACACCGTGGTAATTGCGGGCGCTGGAGGGAGATTTACCGCAATGCTCAGCGGCTGAGTCGCGGACTGAACCGGGTTGCTGGAATCCACAACCTTGACGGTGAAACTTGCGCTGCCGTTCGGGCCCGTTGGGGTTCCGGTGATGGCGCCGGTGCCGGCGTTAATGCTCAATCCTGCGGGCAATGCCCCCGCGCTGATGGAATAGGTAAAGGGAGCGAGGCCTCCCGTGAGAGCGAGCGGCTGACTGTAGGCCGTGCCTTCCACATCCGCGGGAAGCGTGGTGGTGGTGATCTGCGGCGCGGGCGGCTGGCTGATGGTGATGCTCATGGCCTTGGTGTTGGTTTGCGGAGCGACCGTGCTTGAGTCTTTTACCTGCACGGTGAAATTCACGGTGCCGCTGGGCCCAGTTGCATTTCCGGAGATGGCGCCGGTGGAGCTATTCAAGCTCAAGCCGGCCGGCAGAGTGCCAACGGTCACGGAATAATTGAGCGCGCCCGCGCCGCCGGTGACAGCAATGGTCCCGGAGTAAGCGGACCCTTCGGTGGCAGGCGAGAGCGTGGCGGCGCTGGTGATTGCGGGAGCTGCGCTGACAACAACTGTAATGGTTTGCTTCTTGGTTGGATCAGTCGCGGAAGCAACGGTGATCGTGGCGTTGCCGCTGGCTGATGCCGTAAAAGTTGCGCTTGTCGGCGTCTGATTCGATAAGGCACCGGCGCCGACCAGTGAAAAAGTCGCGCCCTTGGCCAACTTGTCGTTGGTGACCGAGGCGGTGATGTTGAAGCTTTGCCCGACGTCGAGGGCTTGCGCGCCAGTAGGCGCGGAGAGGGTGACCAAAATCGGAGCCGGTCCACTGCTGCAACCAGTGAAAAGGGCAAGAGTGGCGAACAAGGTACACAGGGCTAGTTTTCTCATCGATATCCTCAGGTCCAGCTGTTAGAAGTAGTGCGGGCCGGAAGTTTCATTCCGGTACATCCGCGCAATTAAGGTTAGAGAATTGAGTTCTAGTCGTACTAGAACATTCTTGCTTCTTCCTGCGCGTGTTTCAATCCAGACAATAGCTACAAGGAGTCAACCGAATGGCGGATGCTCAGCCGGCCAGCCAACTCACCTACCTACGTAACCCAGCGCTTCACGGCGTGGAGATGCTTGTTGCAAGCCCCTCCACTGGGAATTGGTGCATGTTTCACGAAAGGTATCTGCTTTGTGGGTGTCCCTCGGTGGCAACTTCCTGGGTATATCGCCGGAAGACTCACGTGATCGAAGACGGCGCGACCGCATTCATGGAGCCCGGAGAAACTCACCGCGTGCAAGCTAAAAGCAAACCATCTCACTTCTTTACTCTGTTTATAGAGCGGGACCAGTTCGTAAGGCTGGCAGAGGAATCGGGTGCCACGGGGCTACCGCACTTTCGCGTGACGACGGTGTTCGATGCGCAACTGCTGGAGTGCCTGGCGCGCCTCTCTCGGGATTTGCGCGCGGGTCGCGATGTGCTGCAGCTCCAGTCGAGATTTGCTGTCCTGGTGCACCGGATACTGAAATACGCGGAGAAACGTCCAGCGGACCGGCCAGTATCGGGGCTGATGTTGCGGCGATCGTTGGAGAGGGCGCGGGAAATTCTGGACGATCGTCGAAATGAATCGGTGACACTGGACGAACTGGCCAAGGCCGCGGCCCTCAGCCGATTCCACCTGGTGCGGAGTTTCGCGAAGGAGTACGGACTTCCTCCCCACGCGTATCAGCTGCAAATGCGCATCAAGGAAGCGTGCCGTTTTCTGCGCGCGGGAATGCCGTGCGTCCAGGTGGCCAGCGCAGCGGGTTTTGCGGATCAAAGTCACTTTGCGCGCCATTTCAAAAGAATCATGGGCGTCGCGCCTGGCATCTACGCGAGTCCCCTCTCTGTTTTCCGAGACGACTCGTCCGCCCATATTTCGCCAAGCGAGTAGCGCTCCCTGTTCCTGACTTGCATTCGGCGGAAATTCCCAGCTTCGTCCAGCTCACTTCAAGCTCCCAATGAATACGCAAGGCGGCAGTTCGCCCACTGGATGGATTTTCGGCGATTTCCATCCGGTGGCGCGGTGGTGTAGGATAATTGGCGAGTTGGGGGAGAAGATCATGGGCACAACCTTTGCGCTGAATGGAAAGTCCACGACTGTTGATGTTGATCCGCAGATGCCGCTTCTCTGGGTACTGCGGGACACGCTGAACATGACAGGCACGAAGTTCGGCTGCGGGATGGCGCTTTGCGGCGCTTGCACGGTGCACATCAACGGTGAGGCGACGCGCTCCTGCATCACGCCGGTTTCGAGCGTAGCGGGAAAGAAAATCACCACGATCGAGGGGCTTTCGACGGATGCGTCGCATCCGGTGCAGAAGGCATGGATCGAAGAAGATGTGCCGCAATGCGGCTATTGTCAGTCCGGGCAGATCATGTCCGCGGCGGCGCTGCTGGCGAAAAAACCCAATCCGACCGATGCGGATATTGACGACGCGATGAGCGGCAATATCTGCCGTTGCGGCACGTATCAACGCATCCGCAAAGCCATCCACCACGCCGCTTCCATGCAAGCCGGCAAGTAAATCCAAAATATTCGATAGCTGCGCGGCATCGCCGCGCACAGGAACGAGGTCGCCATGGCAACCGTATCCTCTTTGGATCGCCGTGAGTTTCTCCTGAAAAGTGTCGCCGGAGGAGCCGGGCTGGTGATTGGTGTGTACCTACCCGGAAAATATGAGGCGCTGGCGGGTGTGCCGCCGAAGGATGCCGCGGCGATCAATGCTTGGGTGCAGATCGCGCCGGACGATACGACCACACTCATGATCGACAAGTCCGAGATGGGCCAGGGAATCAATACCGCGTTGACGATGATTCTGGCGGATGAGTTGGACCTTGATTGGAAAAAGATCAAGACAGAGTTTGCGCCGGCGGCGCCGGTATATTTTAACCCGGTTTTCGGATTGCAGGGCACGGGCGGCAGCACGAGCATCCGCGGATCGTGGGAACCGCTGGCGAAGGCTGGAGCAGCGGCGCGGGAGATGCTGGTGGCGACGGCCGCGAAGCGTTGGAACGTGGAGCCGAGCGCGTGCCACACGGAAAACAGCGCGGTAGTGAACACGGCTTCGGGCAAACGGATCGGGTATGGAGCGCTGGTGGAGGATGCGGCGAAACTGCCGGTGCCGGCGAATCCGAAGAGGAAGGACGCGAAGGAATATAAGTTCGTCGGGAAGGCAACGAAACGGATTGATTCCGGGATAAAGGTGAACGGCACGGCAGAGTTTGGGATTGATGTGCGGCGGCCACAGATGCTGCATGCGGCGGTGGCGCGCTGCCCTGTGTTCGGGGGCACGGTGAAAAGTTTTGACGGCACGAAGGCGAAGGCCGTGCGCGGCGTAAAGAGCGTGGTGCAGGTTTCGACTGGTGTCGCGGTGGTGGCCGACAACACGTGGTCGGCGATGCAGGGACGAAACGCGCTGCAGATTAGCTGGGACGAGGGCGCAAACGCGAAAAATTCTAGTGACGCGATCCGCAAGCTGTACCAAGGACGCATGGAACAGACTGGCGTGATTGCGCGCAAGGACGGCGACGCGGACGGAGCGATGGGTGGCGCGGCGAAGAAAGTGGAGGCCCTGTACGAGGTGCCGTTTCTGGCCCATGCGACGATGGAGCCAATGAACTGCACGGCGGACGTGCGCGCGGACGGCTGCGACATTTATGCGCCGACACAGTTTCAGACGTTTGCGCAGATAGCCGGCTCGAAGATCACGGGTTTGAAGCCGGAACAAGTGAAGATTCACACGACGTATCTAGGCGGAGGATTCGGGCGGCGGGCCGAGATGGACTTTATTAGTGAGGCGGTGGAGCTTTCGAAGGCCACGGGCGCGCCGGTGCAGGTGACATGGTCGCGCGAAGACGACATGCAGCACGATTACTACCGGCCGGCGGTGATGGTGAAATTCTGGGCGGGGCTGGACGACAAGGGCGCGCCGGTGGCGTGGAAATCGCGGATTGTGGGGCCGTCGATCATGTCGCGGTTTTTCCCCGGCTCGGTGAAGAACGGGTTGGATGATACGGCTACGGAAGGAATCGCGACGCTGAAGTACGACGTGCCGAATTTTCTGGTGGAGTATCTCCTGACGGAGCCGGGCGTGCCGGTTGGATTCTGGCGGTCGGTGGGAAATTCGCACAACGGTTACATCGCGGAATGTTTTGTGGACGAACTGGCCAAGGCGGCGGGGAAGGATCCTTTTGAATTCCGGCGCGCGTTGCTGAACAAGGATGCGCGGCAACGCAAGGTGCTGGAACTGGCGGCGGAAAAGGCGGGGTGGAGCAAGCTACTGCCTGCGGGGCGCTACCGGGGCATCGCGGTGGTGGAATCGTTTGGAAGCTACGTGGCGGAAGTGGCGGAGATCAGCATTGATCGCAAGGCGCATTCCGTGCAGGTGCATCGCGTGGTGGCCGCGGTCGATTGCGGGCGGCACGTAAATCCAGAGACGATTCGCGCACAGATTGAGGGCGGAGTTATTTACGGATTGACGGCGGCGTTGAAGGGCGAGATTACGATCGCCAATGGGCGCGTGGAGCAGGCGAACTTCAACGATTACGATGTGGTGCGGATGAATGAAGCGCCGGTGGTGGAAGTGCACATCGTGGAGAGCAACGACGGGCCGGGCGGAGTTGGAGAGCCGGGGACGCCGCCGATTGCGCCGGCGGTGTGCAATGCGATATTTGCGGCGACGGGGAAACCGGTGCGTCGGCTGCCGATAAAGGCGGAGGATTTGGCGTAGGGTGGAAGTGGACCGGAAAATTGGGCGGTTGAGTTGACTTCGTAAAAGCGGAAGCTGGGCTTCCGCACTCCAAAGGGTGGCGGCGGGTTGGGATTTGAGACAGAATGGGGCGTGAATTTACTGGCCCTCGTACTGGCTATCCTTTCATTGCTGACCTGGGTTGTACTTACATTTTTGCGCGGGGCCTTCTGGCAGCTTCTCGCGTTTGATGACGACATTGCGAAGCAGGAGTCGCTGGACCGGTGGCCGCGGGTGGTCACGATTGTGCCGGCGCGCGACGAGGCCGAGACCATTGAACGGACAGTGGAATCGCTCGTGAGGCAGGACTACGCAGGCGAGTTGCGCGTCGTGGTAGTAGACGACCACAGTGAGGATCGAACCGGTGCGCTGGCGCGGGAAGCAGCGCAGAAGGCGGGAGCCTCCGACCGTGTTTTGATTTTGCAGGGCGCAACACTCGAGAGCGGCTGGACCGGAAAACTGCTGGCCATGCAGCAAGGCGTGGAGAGCGGCGCTGCACGCGAGGCGGAATATTTTTGGTTCACGGATGCGGATATCGAGCATGCGCCGGACACGCTGCGCCGCATAGTGCAGCGGGCGGAGAAAGATAAGCTGGATCTGGTCTCGCTGATGGCGCTCTCGCAGGTGAATTCTTTTCCGGAACGCCTGCTGATTCCGCCGTTTCTTTACTTTTTTCTGAAACTTTACCCGCCGAGTTGGACTGCAAACAGGAAACGAAAGACGGCTGGAGCGGCGGGAGGTTGCATACTGCTGAAACGGACGGCGCTGGAGCAGATTGGCGGGCTGGCGGCTATTCGCGGCGAAGTGATTGACGACTGCACACTGGCGCAAGCGGTGAAGAGAAGCGGCAGCGGAATCTGGATGGGGCTGACGCGGAAAAGCGTGAGCCTGCGGACGTATGCGTCGTTCACGGAGATACAGGATCTGATTGCGCGGACAGCGTTCACGCAACTAGGCTATTCGGGTTTGCTGCTGGCGGCGACGCTGCTTGGAATGGTCGTGACGTACTTGCTGCCGGTGATTTTCACGTTCAGCGCTCAGCCGGTGGTGTGGCGGCTGGGACTGGCCTCGTGGGCGCTAATGGCGATCACCTATTTGCCAACGGTGCGGTTTTACCGGATGTCGCCACTGTGGGCGGCGGCGTTGCCAGCGGTGGCGGTTTTTTATACGTATGCGACCTGGCTTTCGGCGCTGCGATATTGGCTGGGACGCGGCGGGCAGTGGAAGGGCCGCGCGCAGGCGCCGGCGAAATCTTCGGCACACTAAGCGGCGAATCTCCTTCGAAGAGGACGCCCGTGGAAATCTTTTCCAACTATCGCGCTTCTATGGAACTATTTTCCGGTAACAATCAAAAGCATCCAGCGGGAACAGCGGGTTCAGCATGAAAACCAGATTTGCTGTTGTGATGATGTTTGTTGCCGCGTTTTTCTGCGCTGCGCGCACACGTGGCCAGATCTATGTTCCCACGAACGATCCTCCGTACTACGGACCGTACAATGGCACGTTTTTGGCGGGCGGGGACGAATTGAAAAAACATCTGCTGAAGAGCGACACGGTGCTGCGCGCCGATTCGCCGTGGACTTTGTATGCGTGGGTCTGGATGGATGAGGCGCCGAAGGGTGCAGTGCTGATCGCGGGCGTGGGGGATCCGAGTGAGGAATACTCGCGGTACTTGGGAGTGGACGGTGGCAAATTGTTTTACTGGGGCGGCAAGGACGCGAGTTTTTCCGGGGCGGCCGGGGTTGCGCCTGACAAGTGGCAATTTGTCGCGGCGACATTTGACGGGCAGCAAGTACAGATCTACGCGAACGGCGCGAAGGTGACGAGCGGGAAGGTGGATGCAGGAAGAGTCAGTCCATTGCTGGTGATTGCGCCGGCGCAGTTTCCGGCCCAAGAGAACCGGCACTTTGCCGGGAAGATCGCCGGACTGACGGTGTTGCGGCGCGCCTTGACCGTTGAGGAATTGAAAGAGATGTACGCGAAGCCGTTGAATTTCGCGACGGTCGTTTATGAAGAAGGGTCGAAGCCGTGGCCGGTGCAGACACAGGCGCAGGCGGGTTACCGTGCGCCGCAGGATCCGGACACGATGCCGAGGACCAAGGCGGCCTATTCGCGGCCGGAGAAAAAAGCGGTGAGCGAATCGAAATCGGGAATTGCAGCAAAGAGCGCGAACGAGTGGATGATTTCCGGACGCTGGAAACTGCGGCCGGCTCCCGAGATTTCGGCGAGTGGTGACGCGATTTCACAAAAGGGATTAGAGACAAATGGCTGGTGGGACGCGACGGTGCCGGGAACGGTGCTGACGACGATGATTAACCAAGGTGTTTATCCTGACCCCGATTACGGGCTGAACAATCTGGTGATTCCGGAAAGTTTGAACAAGCAGGATTATTGGTATCGCAGCGAGTTTACGGCGCCCGCCGATTGGAGGGGACTGCGGCTGACGCTGACGTTCGAGGGAATCAACTACGCGGCGGAAGTTTGGCTGAACGGGAAGCGGATTGGAATGATTAAGGGCGCGTTTATTCGCGGCGTGTTTGAGGTAACGAATGCGATCAAGGCTGGCGGAAGGAATGTGCTGGCGGTGCGCGTTTCGCCGCCGCCGCATCCGGGGATTCCTCATGAGCAGAGTATCAAGGCGGGGCCTGGAGAAAACGGCGGGATGATGTGCCTCGATGGGCCGACGTTTGTGGACACGGAAGGCTGGGATTGGATTCCGTCGATCCGGGACCGCGATACTGGAATATGGCAGCCGGTGACGGTGCGGGCTGCGGGCGGAGTAAAGATTGGCGATGCGCAGGTGGTGACGAAGCTGCCATTGCCGGAGACGAGTCCGGCGGATGTCGAGATTACTGTGCCGCTCGAGAACGAAACGAACGCAACGGTGAGCGGGACGCTGGAAGCGTCTTTTGAAAATGTGAAAGAAACAAAGACGGTTTCACTTGCGCCGGGCAAGAGCACAGTGACGCTAACGTCTTCGGAATTTGCACAACTGAAAGTGCAACAGCCGCGGTTGTGGTGGCCGAACGGCTACGGAAAGCCGGAGCTGTACACGCTGAAGCTGGCGGTGGCGGTCGACGGCAAGAACTCGGACGCCAAGGAAGTGCGATTCGGGATTAGGGAACTCACGTATGAATTGAGCCTTCTGGACGCTAGCGGCCATTTGGAGCGCGTGGAGTTTTCGCCGACGGCGGCACGGGCGAAGCAGGAGCAGATTGTTGATGTAACGCACGCGGGCATCCGGAATGTGCCGTCGCCGGACCCGTTTCCATCGATTTTTCCGGAGGAGTGGAGGGACAGCTGGAAGTCGTGGGTGGCTTCGCTGAAGCCGGGAGCGGAGAAATCCGTGGCGGTGAAGCAGGTTGAGGATGCGCGAGCGACGCCCTACCTGACGATTAAGGTGAACGGCGTGCGAATCGCGGCGCGCGGCGGCAGTTGGGGAATGGACGACATGTTGAAGCGCGTTTCGCGAGAGCGCCTGGAGCCGTTTTTCCGGCTGCACCGCGACGCGAACGTGAACATCATCCGGAATTGGGTTGGGCAGAGCACGGAAGAAGTTTTTTTTGAACTTGCCGACGAGTATGGATTGCTGGTGTGGAATGATTTCTGGGCCTCCACACAAAATTACAATATCGAACCCGAGGACCCGGCGCTGTTTCTGGAGAATGCGCGGGACACGATTTCACGCTTCCGGAATCACCCGTCGATTGCGGTGTGGTGCGGGCGAAACGAAGGCGTGCCGCAGCCGATTCTGAACCAGGGACTGGAAGAATTGGCGCGGACGGTGGATGGAACGCGATATTACACGCCAACTTCAAACCAGGTGAATCTGCAGAACAGCGGGCCGTACAAGTATGTGGAGCCGAAGCTGTATTTCACGATGCTGAATCATGGATTTTCCGTGGAGACGGGGACGCCGTCGTTTCCGACGCTGGAGAACTGGCGGGCGTGGATTCCGCGGGAGGATTTGTGGCCCATCAGCGACAGCTGGGCGTATCACGACTGGCACCAGAGCGCGAACGGAGACATGACGCCGTTCATGGCGGAGATGGAAAAGGAGTTTGGCGCGCCGACGAGCCTGGAGGATTTTGAACGGAAAGCGCAGATGTTCAATTACGTGCAGCACCGCGCGGTGTTTGAAGGGATGAACGCGCATTTGTGGGCGCCGAATACGGGGCGTATGCTGTGGATGACGCAGCCGGCGTGGCCGAGTTCGACGTGGCAGATTTTGAGCTCGGATTACGACACGCAGGCGTCGTTCTATGCGGTAAAGAAGGCGAGCGAAATGGTGCACGTGCAGCTGGACCCTTCGGATTACGCGGTGGAGGTGGCCAATTCGCTGCCGGATGCGAAGACCGGGCTGACGGCGCGCGCGCGCGTTTATTCGCTGGAGAACAAGCTGCTGGCGGAGCATGAAGAAAAAAAGGATGCGGCGAGCGGGACCACGGAATTTTTTGTGCTGGACCTGGCGCCATTTTTGAAAGAGAACGTGGCCCTGGTGAAATTAGAGTTGCGCGATTCGACGGGGAAGCTGGTGTCGGACAATTTTTACTGGATGGGCGGAACGAGCGCGGATTACAGGAAATTGAATCGGTTGAAAGAGGCGCAGATCAAAACGACGGTGCGAACCGCCGCCGAGGGCGATGAACAACGCGTAAAAGTGGTGCTGGAGAATGCGGGGAGCACGGCGGCGATTGAATTGAAGTTGACGTTGCTGGAGGCGGATGGAAAGACGCGAGTGCTGCCGGCGTATTACAGTGACAACTATGTTTCGCTGCTGCCGGGGGAAATTAAGGAGATTGTTGTGGAGTGCCCGAAGGCGGCAACAACCGGAGGAGTCAAAGTGGGGTTGCGCGGTTGGAATTTGGGGCAAAGGGTGGAAAAGGTTGGGGCGGAAAAGTAATGTCGAGCATCACAAATTATGGTGACTTGCATCACAATTTGTTATAGTTGGGCTGTTCGCGCGAGGGCTGTATCCCGAACTTAGGGAACGGCACCGGAGGCCGACATGAGCATCATTCCGAATGGGAACAGTGGGAAAGTGACCGTTCCCGAATTGCTGCAGCGGAAGTCCCTGGCTGCAGATTCCACAAACAAGAAAAAAATCACCTGCCTGACGGCATACGACTATCCGACGGCTCGTTTGATGGACGAGGCCGGGGTGGACGTGGTGCTGGTGGGCGATTCGGTGGCGATGGTGGTCCTGGGGTATGAAAGCACGCTGCCGCTAACGATGGAGGAGTCGCTGCACCACACGAAGGCGGTGCGGCGAGGCGTGCAGGGGGCACTGGTGGTGGCGGACATGCCGTTTGGCACGTACCAGGGCGACGTGAATGAGGCGCTGAAAAATGCGGTGCGCTTTGTGAAAGAGGCGGGCGCGGAAGCCGTGAAAGTGGAAGGCGGCGAGCGGCGGCTGGAACTGATTGCGCGACTGACGGAAGCCGAGATCCCGGTGATGGGCCACGTGGGATTGACGCCGCAATCGGTGAATGCGATGGGTGGATACCGGGTGCAGGGGAAAACCGCGGGCGGCGCGGAGCAGTTGCTACGCGATGCACGGGCGGTGGAAGCGGCGGGTGCGTTTTCGATTGTGCTGGAAGGAATTCCGCGCGAACTGGCGGCGGAAATTACGAAGAGCGCGCGGATTCCGACGATCGGCATAGGGGCGGGCCCCGATTGCGACGGCCAGATTCTGGTGCTGCACGATTTGCTGGGGCTGACGTTTCAGGAGCCGCCGAAGTTTGCGCGGCGATACGCGAATGTGGGCGAAGTGATCTCGCAGGCCGTGCGCGAATATTGCGCGGACGTGCAGGGCGGGAGTTTTCCTTCGGATGCGGAGTCTTATCATGGGCCGGGCGCGCTACAGGGCAAGAAACCGATTCGCATCGCCCGTTGAGCGGACCTTTCTAATTTTTGTGGGCGGCGAGAAAGTCTCGCGAGCCCCCGAAGAAGCTAATCAAACAAACTTGCGGCAAGGAGGCGCGGTATGACCCCGAACGAGATGGCTGTGCTGTATGAATTCAACGCGTGGGCCAACCGGCGAATGCTGGAAGCGGTTGCGGCAGTCAAGCAGGAAGAGTTTTTGCGGCCGATGGGATCGAGTTTCGGGTCGTTGCGGGACACCGCAGCTCACATTTACGGAGCGGAATGGGTGTGGTTGGAAAGGTTCCAAGGACGATCGCCCGGGTCTCTTCCGGACGCGGCGGAATTTCAAGACGTGGCAAGTTTGCGGGAGAGGTGGGCGGAAGTTGAGGCGCGGTTACACAAATTTGTCGGCTCCTTAACGCAGGAGGATTTGAATCGGGTGCTGGAATACAAGACGTTGAAGTTCGGCGTCTACAGCAACCCGCTTTGGCAATCGATGCAGCATGTCGTAAATCATGGAACATACCACCGGGGCCAAGTGACGACTCTTTTGCGGCAATTGGGCGCGCAGCCGGTGCTGACCGACTTGATGCACTTTTACCGGGAACGCGCCGTGGCGGCGGGCGCTTAGCGCGAATGGAGACGATTCGGACAGTTGCCTGGATGAAAGAGCGGGCGCGGGCGGCGCGGCAGGAGCAGCGGATCATCGGGCTGGTGCCGACGATGGGGGCGCTGCACGCGGGGCACCTGGCGCTGGTGGAGAGGGCCAGGCGGGAGTGCTCGCCGGTGTATGCTTCGATTTTCCTGAATCCCAAACAATTTGCGGCGGATGAGGATCTGTCGCGGTATCCGCGGCCATTGGAAGCGGACGTGGAGAAGCTGGCGGCGGCGAAAGTGGACGGACTTTTTCACCCGGAGGCGGCGGAGATTTATCCGGGGGGATTTTCCACGTATGTGCACGTGGAGGGCTTAAGCGAGCGGCTGGAAGGCAGGTCGCGCGCGGGCCATTTTCGCGGCGTATCCACTGTGGTGCTGAAGCTGCTGGAAATTGTGCAGCCGCACTTCGCGTATTTCGGGCGGAAAGACGCGCAGCAGGTGCGGATCGTGCAGCAGATGGTGCGGGATCTGAATCTGGATACGGAAATTGTGGTTTGCCCGATCGTGCGAGAGGCGGATGGGCTGGCGATGAGTTCGCGGAATGAATATTTACAGGGAGAGGATCGCAAGGCGGCGACGGTGTTGTACCGTGCGTTGCGCGCGGCGGAAATCGAGATTGCGGCGGGCGTACGCGATTCGTTGGAGTTGCAGAGAGCCATGAATAAGGAGCTGGCGAGCGAGGCGCGGGCACGGGTGGACTACGCGGAGATTGCGGACGCGGAGACTTTTGAGCCGGTGGTGCGGGTGGCGCGGCGGTGCTACGCGGTGCTTGCAGTGTTTCTGGGGAAGACGCGGTTGATTGACAATATGTTGATCGAGCCCGCGGGGGAAGAGTTGCGAGTGGAAGTTTAGGGCCAGAGCGTAGCGGCGAAATTATCTCGGCCCCCACGTTGAGGTCCTTCGCGCATCTCGGTGAAAACCACCGGAGTCCCAACACCGGACCTTATCGGATGCGCTCAGGATGACAAGGCTCGCTCAATCAACTTTCAAGATATTTCCTGCAGGTGGGCGAGGACTTCGGCGGCGTGGCCTTTGGCTTTGACTGGGTCCCAGATATGTTCGATTTTGCCGTCGGGGCCAATCAGAAAGCTGCTGCGGATGATTCCCCTGAACAAGCGGCCCATGAATTTCTTGCCGCGCCACGCGCCGTAGGATTGAATTATCTTGTGCGTGGGATCGCTGAGCAGCGGGAAGTTCAGTTTGTACTTGTCGCTGAAGTTCTGCAGGGCCTTCACCGGGTCGGCGCTGGCTCCGAGAATGGAGACACTTAGTTGGTCGAACTTCTTTTTTGCGTCGCGAAACTCGGACGCTTCCACCGTTCAACCTGGGGTATTCGCTTTCGGGAAAAAGAAAAGCAGGACGCGGCGGCCCTTGAAATCCTTTAGCGAAAGCTGTTTGCCGCCGTCGGAAGCGAGGGTGAATTCAGGGGCTTTGTCGCCGATTTTGAGCATGAAATCGTTCTCCTGAAATTGTGGACGAACTACGTACGGCCAAAATGCGCCCGCTTCGGAAAGCGGCCGCTACAAATGCTAAGAGAGCAGGCGGCGGACGATATCGTTGACCGCTTGCGGATTGGCCTGGCCCTTGGTGGCTTTCATTACCTGGCCGACGAAAAACTTGAAGACGCCTTCGTTGCCCGATTTGAACTTGGCGACGTTGTCGGGATTTTTTTCGATGACTTCGCGGGCAGCTTTTTCGATGGCGTCGTCCCCAACCTGCGCGCCGAGGCCTTCGGCGGCGACGATGTCCGCCGCGAATCGGCCGGTTTCAAACATAGTCGCAAAAACCTTCTTGCCGACCGCGCCGGTGATTTTGCCGGAGTCCACCAGGACGACAAGCTCGCCGAGCGCGGCTGGCTTGACAGGGCTGGAGGTGATTTCCTTGCCGGAATCGTTGAGGCGGCGTAGGAGTTCCGTCTGCATCCAGTTGGCGACGGCTTTTCCGGGCGCGCCGGCTTTCACGACCGATTCGAAATAATCGGCTAGCTCTTGCGAGCCGGTCAGGACTTCGGCGTCGTAGGGCGTGATGCCGTGGATGGAAACAAAACGAGCGCGTTTGGCGGCGGGAAGTTCGGGCAGCGAGCGGAGAACTTTGTCGCGCCAGACGGAGCTGACGTGGATGGGCAGGAGGTCCGGCTCCGGGAAATAGCGGTAGTCGTGAGCCTTTTCCTTGGAGCGCATGGAATCGGTGCGGTTGGCGGCCTGATTCCAGAGGCGCGTTTCCTGCGAAATGCGGCCGCCGGACTCGATAACGCCGACGTGGCGCTCGATTTCGTATTCGAGGGCTTTGGCCAGATAGCGGAAGGAATTGAGATTTTTCACTTCCACCTTGGTGCCAAATTCCTTTGTGCCACGGCGGCGGACGCTGACGTTGGCGTCGCAGCGGAGCGAGCCTTCCTCCATGTTGACGTCGCTGACGCCGGTGTAGAGCAGAATCTGGCGCAGCGTGGTGAGGTAGGCGTAGGCCTCGTCGGGCGTGCGCATGTCCGGCTCGGAAACGATTTCGCTGAGCGGGGTGCCGCAGCGGTTGAAATCGACGTAAGTTTTTTCGGCGGAGTGCGGAAAGCCGTCGTGGAGCGATTTGCCGGCGTCTTCCTCGAGGTGCAGGCGGGTGATACCGATGCGCTTTTTTTCGCCGTGGACTTCGATTTCGAGCCAGCCGCCGGTAGCCAGTGGCAATTCGTATTGCGAGATCTGATAGCCCTTGGGCAAATCCGGATAAAAATAATTTTTCCGGGCGAAGCGGGAGTGCTCGTGGACGGTGCAGTTGATAGCGAGAGCGGCGCGTATGGCCATTTCGACGGCGCGTTTATTGAGAACGGGCAGCGTGCCGGGCAGGCCGAGGCAGACGGGGCAGACGTTGGAGTTTGGCGAATCGCCGAAGCGCGTGGAGCAGCCGCAGAAAATTTTTGTTTTGGTAAGGAGCTGGACGTGGACTTCCAGGCCGATGACCGGCTCGTATTTGGCGAGCAGTTCGGGAGACATGGAGGATTCCGTGGCGAATTTCGTCATGGGGAAACGAGAATTATAGCATTGCGCGCGGTCATGGTCAGATTGGGAGACAGGCGATCCAGTTCGAACCACTGGACGTCCGCGGTCTTTTCCGGCTCACAGTTGACCGCCTTGCCAGCCCGAACTTTTGCGAGGTACGCCGGAGAGACCCAGTGCTGGTTTTCCTGCGGCAGGCAGTGGTCGGTTACGCAGAGTAACGACTCGATGGAGACTTCGACGCCGACTTCCTCGCGCGCTTCCCGGGCGGCGCATTCTTCCAAGGTCTCCAGAAAATCGAGTTTGCCGCCCACGATACTCCAGCAACCAGCCTCGGGCGGACGATTGCGCAGAGTGAGCAGCACACGATCCAAGTCGTCTACCAGCAGGACGCCAACACCGACGCGAGGGACGCACGATTCGGGCATGGCAATTCCTCAATGGGCAGGTTGCCCCGCAGGTTCACTTAATGCAGGAAAGAGTTTTTCCGCAAGCGCGAACGTGCCGAAGAAAAGAGTGGCGTAGAGGGCATCGCCAGCGAGGGTGTTGCCGAATAATGGCAGGCCTGCGATGTAACAGGCGGCGAGGCCGGCGGGCGTGTGCGGGTAGGTGTCGAAGACTCGCCAGATGGCGAAGTTGGTGACGAGGAAGAATTGGAGCGCGCCGAGAAATACGGCGCCGCCGATGCGAAGGACGCTGCGGTAATTGGCGAGCCAAATGCCGATGAACACGCTGAGTAGGAAGCTGGCGTACACGACGGGAATGAGGCGGTGGAAGCCGACGAAAAGATCGCCGGCAAAAAGAGCCACGAGCGGGAAGAGAAAAGCGACGCGTCGATCGCGAAACATCGCCCCGGAGAACAACGCCATCGCACCGATGGGGGTGAAGTTCCAAGGATGCGGGACGATGCGCAGCAAAGCCGCGAGAACGATCATTACGGCTGCGAGAATGGCGCGAAGCACGAAAACGTGAGTGGACAATTTTTCTTGAAACATGATTCGGATAAACCTCCTTTGAAATTCTTTGCGCATAACTAATTTCATAAATCACGGAGCGTATAGCACTCGAGAAGATTCTTCAGGGGCTAAAGCCCAGTTGCCTTCGCAACTTTACGCCGGGGCTGAAGCCCCGGCCTCCTAAGGAAAACCCAAGAGCACAGCCAGGAATGGCTGTGCCACAGGCGACCAGCGCACCTGCCTGAAACTCATGGGCCGCCGGGAAGCAGATCGCGGAAGACGAAGGAATCGCGGTGGACGACTTCGCCGAGGGTGAAGTCGACCGGGCGAGTGAAGATGGGGCCGTCAAAGACAAAGGTGTGGAATTCGCCGTTTTCGCCGCAGGGATCGACGCTGGGCGGAAGATCGGCAAAGAAGGACGCATCGAGTTCGCGGCCGGCGAAGCTGGGGTCGAGGACTTTGGAGTCGATGCAGACGGCGACGGAACGAAATCCGGCGGCGTGGAATTCGCGGATGAGGTCGCGGGTGTTGCGCTTCCAGATGGGGAAGAGGGCCTGCATTCCGACGCGGGTGAGATTTTTTTCGCGATAGAGGCGGAGGTCTTCGAGGAAGATATCGCCGAAAGCGACTCGGCGGACGCCCTGCTGGAAGTAGAGGAGCAGCGCTTCTTCCATGCGGGCTTCGTAGATCGGATTGGCGCACTGCGGAGGGATGAAGACTTCGTGCAGCGGCAGACGGAGAGAATCCGCCTGCCGGCGCAGAAGTTCGCGGCGAACGCCGTGCATGCTGATGCGGTCGTAGCCCTCGGTGACGGTGGTGAGGAGGGCCGCGATGCACGCTTCGTCCTGCTGGAGCATTGTGTGCAGCGCCAGGGCGCTGTCTTTGCCGCCGCTCCAGCAGAAGAGGATGGGTTTAGGAACGGGCATCAGAGTTTTCCGGTGAAACGATGCGATGAGCCACCGGTTAGTTGGGCGGCCCTGTTGAATCCGCAAAAGCGGTGGCAGAGCCACCGCACTCCAAATAAGCGGCGCCGCCTGCAGAGGCAGACGAATATGCTGTCTGAGGCGGACATCAGTTTTTCCCGGCGAAGGCGTAGCGCAGGCCGAACATGTAGTAGCGGCCCAGCGCGGGATAGCCGAGGGCGTCCTGGTATTGCTTGTCGAAGAGATTGATGGCGCGGGCTGTGACGAAAAGCCCGCGGGTCAGGTTGTAATTCGCAGCCATATCGAAGCGCGCGTAGCCGGGATTTGTGGTCTGCGTGGGATTCACGAAATTAGAATCCGTGCGCACGCCGGTGAAATAGCCGATAAAATTCCAATTCACGCGCGCCACATTCAGATTAACCCCGAATGATCCGGAATTCACCGGACGGCGAATCAGGTGGTTGCCGGGCACCAGCGAGGGATCCGCAAAGGGATTTTCGGAGTTCACCACGCGGGTGTCGTCGTAGGTGTAATTGGCATTGACGAAGATCCACTTGCGCAGGCGGACTTCTGAAGCAAGGTTGGCGCCGCGGGCAAGGGCCAGGTCGGTGTTGAAAAAGGTGCCACAAAACGCGGAGGTCGGCGCAAAACTTACGATGTCGTAGAACCGGCTGTAAAAATAGTCAGCGGAAAGCTTCCAGCGATCAGAGAGGAGTTTCTGATCGAAACCGGTGGTCCAGCCCTTGCTCGCTTCCGGCTTGAGATTGGGATTCCCCGGAACGCAGGGATCGGTGCCGAATGTTTGGTCGAAGCGCGGCTCCTTGATGCCCTGGCCGTAAAAGGCGCGGTAGCGTGTGTCGCCGAAGAATCCTTTGCCGTAGTGCAGCGCGTAGGAGCCGCCAATGCGGGGAACGACGCGCGTGCCGAAACTGTCGTTGGCCTCGACACGTCCGCCGAAGTCGAGAGTGAGCCGGGAGATCGGCGTGTACCGGAAGTCGAGATAGCCGGCCTGATTGTTGCGGCGCAGATGGCCGGGGGAGATAGAGTTGATGCCGCCATTTTCGACTTCGTACTGGTAGCCCACCGTGGCGATGAATTTGCGGGAGACGTAGCTCGATTGCGGGTTGAGCGCGGCACGATTGAAGGTCAGCAGCGAGTCAAAGGGAAAAGTGTCTCCCTGATTCGCAAAATTGTGCTGGCGGGTGTACGAGTCCGTGCCCATGAGCTGGTGATGCCAGTGGGAGCCGGTGGTGAACTCCCAGCGGGCGTTGGCGGAGAAAATCTTCTGGCCGTAGCCCTGGAAGAGATCCGGCGGGCCCTGCAGCGTGGGGCCGGGAATCCCCGCATCGCTGGTGTTGTTGCGAAGCGAGAGGTGGAGCTGGTTGGTGTCCGAAAAGGAGTAACCGAAATTTCCGGAGAGGGTGCGATTCACGAAGTAGTCGTTCGGGCCCTGGCCGTCGGTCTGGAAATAGGCGGCCGCTCCGGAATAATCGAACTTGCCGAGGATGCCGCTGAGATCAGCGCCGCCCCGTGCGGAAGCCAGGTTGCCGCCTTCGGAGTAGACGCTGAAGGCCGGAATACGTGTATCGCCGCGATGGGTGAAAAGCTGGATTACCCCGGAAACGGCATCGCTGCCATAGATGGCGCTTTCCGCGCCGCGCACGATTTCGACCTTATCGATGTTTTCGGTGGTGAGGCTGGAGAAATCCACCGCGCTGCCGGGAGGATTGATGGGTGTGCCGTCGACGAGGACTTTGGTGAAGTTGGAATTGCCGCCGTTCAGGAAAATCGAGGCGGTGCCACCGAACGGCCCGGTGCGATCCGTGGCGATGCCGGTGGAAAATTGCAGCAGCTCTGGCAGCGAGGTGGCCTGGCGCTCGTCGATAGTTTCGCGCGAGATGACATCGGTGGGCGCGGTGGTTTGCTGCGCGGGTGTGGGCACGGTTTGCGCGGTGACGACGACGCTGGAGGAAAGCGGCTCGAGGTCGAGATGAAGATTCAGGATGCGAGATTCGCCCGACGCCAAGGAGAGAACGATTTCGCGCGCGGCGAAGGAAGAGCGGGAGAAGCGCAGGCGATAGCGGCCTGCGGGCAAAGACAGAGAGTATGCGCCGTCATGGGAAGAAGTGACGGAAGCGAGTTGACCCGAGGAGGAAGCCTCGGGTTGCGCGGTGATGTGAACTTCAGCGACAGGCGCACCCAATGGATCGGCGAGCGTGCCGGCGAGATGCGCGTTGTTGCTTTGGGATTGCGGTGCGGCTTTGGAGCTGACAGCGGGAACAAAAAATGCGGCGAGCAAGGAAAGTATAGCGAGTATGTTTTTCATGGTTCCTCCGCTCCCTCACGCGCGGGAGCTTGAAGGTTGGCCAGTGCAAAGAGGCTTGCACGGGCTGCAGACTTCGCCGGTCTCCTGGCTTGGCGAAAAGGAACTCAGAGAAGAGTTGGCAGGCTGAAACCTGCCGCTACTCCCGGCCGATCTGAAGATCGGTCACTACAGAGTTCACTCGCTGCCTTCCCGTAGCAAAAACTGGCTACAGTGGCTGGCGAGCCGTGCATTCGCCTTACAGTCGCGCGGCGGCGACGGTGTTTCACCGTCTTCCCGAGCACGAAGTCCGCGGTTAATGTGAAGGGGCAAAGCCCGCTGTGGGTTAAGGGTGTCGGAGGCACAAGGCCTGTGCGCGACAGGCAGGCCGCCGGGTTGAGGTGAAGAGGAAACTTCTATTTATTTGTAAAAAGCGTTATGCGCGGCCGGCCGGAGGGAGTCATCTCCACGGAAAGCGGCGCTTGAAAAACCTGTTCAAGAATTTCACGCTGGAGCACCGTTGCCGGCGGACCCACGCGAAGGCATTTACCCCGGTGCATCAGAACAACCTGGTCGGCGTACTCGCCCGCGATATTGAGTTCGTGGGTGACGACGACAACGGTGTAACGATTCTGCGCGGCGAGGCGGCGCAGGGATTCGAGAAGGTCCACCTGCGCTCCGATATCGAGATGCAGCGTGGGTTCATCGAGAAGGAGCAGGAGCGGCTGTTGCGCCAGTGCGCGGGCAAGAATAACGCGCTGCTTTTCGCCGCCGGAGATTTTGTCCATCCAGCGATCGGCGAGTTCGGTGGCGCCGACCTGCGCGAGAGCATTGTTGGCGATGAGGATGTCTTCCTCGGACTCGAAGCGCAAACCGCCGCCATACGGATGGCGGCCCTGCATCACGAATTCCCAGGCGCGCGACGGAAACAGCAGGCGGCTTTCCTGCTGGACGAGCGCGATACGCTGCGCGCGAGTTTTGACGGGAAGCGAATGCGTTTCGAAACCGTTCAGAAAAATGCGGCCGGAGAGCGGTTGGAGCGCGCCGGAGATGAGTTTGAGAAGCGTGGATTTGCCGCTGGCGTTTGGGCCGAGAATGGCGACGAGTTCGCCGGGCTTGGCCTGGAAGCTCATCGCTTCGAGCGTGAACAGCGGCGCTTGCGAGGGATTCGGAGCATAGGCGTAGCTGACTTGCTCGACGCTCAGGCGGACGTCGGGAGTGGCGCGCGAAGCGTCTCCGGAAGGCGGGTGACGTAGCGCACTGCTCATGCGATTCTCCGGCGCAGCAAATAGATGAAGAGCGGCGCACCGGCGAGCGCCGTCATGGCGCCGACGGGCAAATCGGTGGGCGAAGTGACCGTGCGTGCGAGCGTGTCCGCGATGACCAGGGCGATCGCACCGCCGAGCGCAGAGGCGGGGATCAGCATGCGATGGTCGGAGCCGAAGATCAGGCGCATGACGTGGGGAACCAGAAGGCCGACGTAGCCGATGGTGCCGCTGACGCTGACGGCCAGGCCGGTGAGGATGGAAGCGGCGATATAGACAACGATGCGCACGCGCGGCACATCCACGCCGAGGTGCATCGCTTCTTTTTCGCCCGCAAGCAAAAGATTCAAATCGGAGGCGGTGGTGTAAATCGCGCCGGCGGCGATGATAAAGCCGAACGAGAGGAAGTAGAGCAGACTACTAGGCTGCGGCGTGGAAAGATCGCCCATAAACCAGAACGCGCTGCCGCGAAGATTATTTCCGGAGAGCGTGGTCATCAGGAACATGATGACCGCCTGCAGGAAGGAAGCGGTGATGATGCCGCCGAGGAGCAGCGTGGTGCTGTCAATCTGCCCATCGCGACGCCCGAGGATGTAGACCGCCGCGATCGTGACGGCGGCGCCGAGAAACGCACCGACCGGGGTAATCAATCCGGCCATTTCGGGAGTCAGATCGAGGCGCGCTTCCACGATGAGCGCGACAATTGCGCCAAGAGCGGCACCGGAAGAAACGCCCAGCACGTACGGATCGGCGAGTGGATTGCGAAGCAGCGCCTGGAAGCTGACGCCGGCGACGGAAAGAGACGCGCCGACGAAAACAGCAAGCAGAATGCGCGGCAAGCGGATGCCCAGCACAATCATGCCGTAATCGCTGGAAAGAGAGCTGGTGCGGTGAAGAAGCAAGCTGATGAGATCTTTGCCAAGGCCGTAGAGAGAAACCTGGACCGCGCCGAGTTTCATGGCCACGACAATAACGGCAAAAAGAATAAGCGCGAGAATGCCGCAGCGGATGAGGAGGCGAGTGAGCGTCAGCGGGCGCATGCAAGCTCCATCGCGAAGGGTTGCGGGTTAAGAGTCATGTGGGAGGGCGCTGCCGTGGGAGGATTGGACGGCTGTGGCGCGGGAGCGGCGGGTTTCTCGGGAGCCGGCGAATCCTGAAACGCGGTGGGATGAAGCTGGCGGGCGAGGTCTTCAATAGCGGAAACGATGCGCGGGGCCGGGCGATTCACGGCGTCGCTGATGACCGCGAACCGGTGATTGCGCACGGCATCAAGCAACTGCCATCCGGGAAGCACCGAGAGGGCTTCAAAATCGCGCGCGGCGGAATCCGCGTGCGAGGCGGCAAAAACCAGGTACTCGGGTTGCAGGCGGACGACTTCTTCGAGATTCATTTGCGGCCAGTCTTGCGTGGCGTCCACGATGCTGTCAGCATCGGCTTTGCGGAGCGCGTCGGCGATGAAGGTGTTTTTGCCGACGGAGATGAGCGGGTGGGTCCAGACGACGAAGAGAACGCGGCTCGGCGGGAGGGCTTCGAGTTTGGCGTGCAGCGCGGAGAGGCGAGCCTGGAGATCGGCGGTGAGCGATTTGCCGGTTTCCGCGACGCCGAGGAGATCGGCGAGTTTTTGCGTGGTGGAGAGAATTTCGTCGACGTTCTGGGCGCGAGTGGCGTAGGTGGGAATGCCGAGAGTGTCGAGAGCGCGGACAGTGTCGAGACGATTGATTTCCTTGGTGACGAGAACAAGGTCCGGGTGGAGCGCGGCGATTTCCTCCAGATTCGGATTGATGGGGCCGCCGACTTTCCTTTTCTTTTGCGCGTCGGGAGGATAGTCGCAGTAGTCGGTATCGCCGACGAGGCGGTCCTGGACGCCAAGGGCGTAGAGCGTTTCGGTCAGGCTGGGCGCAAGAGAGACGATGCGCGAAGGAACCTGCGGGACGTGAACGGTGCGGCCGAATTCGTCAACGACTTCGCGCATTGCGGGCGAAGCGGCGGACGCCGGCGCGGGCGTGATGGACTGGGCGCGGACGGGCAAGGCGCTGAGCAAGAGTACGGCGGCTCCGAAAACGCGCGCGCGACGCATGGCATTGGCAAAACTGTGCTGCACGAATCTCTCCTGACGAGAGTGGCGCGAGAGAATTGAAAATAAAAAACCCGGCGAGAAGCCGGGGGCGTCCTGGAGGCGTACCCTCTCGCGAAGTAGGCCCAACCACGGCGGCGAGGGAGGGTAGCCTGGCTCTCGGCAATGAAGCCGAATACAGTGGCGGGACCGCGGCCGAATTGCACGGCACTTCCCCACTTCCCATGCCTGCTGGATGTCCAAATCAGTTTACGAGTCGTGGGGAGGAGTGTCAATCGAGGGTGGAATTTGGTAGTGGGTCAGTTTGACGGAGGCTGTTCCTTTTTTGACCCTTCGACCAGTTGTTTCCCGCTCCCCAATTCGATATTCTTTGCGCGTTCAGAAGTCTGTTCATCCAGTAACGCCACCACTTCCTCCACTGTCCAAACGTGGTCCGAAACTCCCGCTTCCATCGCAGGTGTGACACGCAACGTCTGATGTACTCGGCAGAAATTGTAGTGCATAAAATGGAGCGCGATAGCGGCCTCGTGGTTTTCAACCTTCTTGGAGAAAGCATTGGTCAAGCGAGTGAAACGGCGCATACTCATCCGCATAGTGAGATTCTGGCGTTCCGCGTAGCTGGTGGAGACGTGTTTCGCCTCCGGGCGACCGCTAATGACCGCCGTGCGGCATCCGATGCATTCGGCGGGGCTGTACCGGGTTTCGGATTCCGAATCATTCCCATAGAGCTTGACCAGCATGGCGTAATCAATTTCTGCGCCAAAAGCAGATTCCACTGCATCCAAGTATACGCGGTGACCGTCAGTCGTCAGTTGGACACGTCCAGCGAGTCTCCCGGCCAAATCCTGCATGAACTCATGCGCCGTCCCAGCTCCGCGAGTGCCGATCATCCAAGAGGGAACGAGTTTGGTGTCTGCGCAGATTGCCGTCCATGTCCAGACATCCCCAAACCCGAATTTCCCCTTTTTACTGGTTGGGACATTCTTTTCCTTTGCATAGCAGAAGGACCAGATTTCGTCACACTGGAGGCGTTTGCAAGGAAGATTTCGGAGGGCTTGGTTCTGGTACTTGGAGCATGCAGTTCCCATCTGGGCCAGCAGTTTCACAACAGTGTTTTTTGCAACCCCAGTCATGCGGACGGTTGCCCGAATGGAATTCCCTTCGACAAGAGCGGAAATCACCCGCACTCGCTTCTGTAGGGGTAGCTGATTCATAGTGACCATTATGCATAGCAGCTATATTGTTGTCAAGCAAAAAGTTCAGTTTCGTGATACAGTATTTTCCTCACCGAAATTAAGGGAAAAATGTCCTATTCGGGCTATTGTCGGTGAACAGTTTCGGTGTATATTCTCGCACCAGCGAAACAAGGGTGTGCGCGAGTGCGTCTATTAGAGTGAGGGAACTGTGGACGTAAACACTGCTGCCTACCGCGTGGCACAAATCGCGATTGGAGAATTGCCAAAGAAATCGCAGGTCAAGTCGAAGGCCGGGAAGCTCGGCGCGGCGGCCCGCATTAAGGCAATTCCCAGAGCAAAAAGGGTAGCGATTGCCCGAAAAGCAAATCGGGCACGGTGGAAAAAGTCCGAACAATAACGAATAGAAAAGGGGCAAATGGGAACAGCAGTTTTTGACAAATTAAATGGAGTATGCGCTCCGTCTGACATCGGAACGCTTGGAGCATTCTTTCAACCGTCGCCAGAATCTGAGAAGAGCCTAGTACGCGCAGACGAGAGATTGATCCGGGAGCTGGTGTCTGTTCTTGATCGGCAGTTGATCGCTGCCGTTGACGCACAGTCTGTCGCTGAGTTTGCATCGGTGCGAAGAAACGTAATGAAGCGCTACGTTCGCGCATTGCGAGCTCTTCACGATACAGTCATCAATCTAGTTTCATCTGAAGTATTGGAAACGATCGTGGCGGATATTATCGTGGGCCTCGCAGGGGATTTGGAAAAGCAGCGCGAATCACGTTTCGGGGAAAAACTGACCGATCAGGCGGTTTTTACCCTATTCACGATTAGAAAGATCAGTGCTCTAGCGCGGTACATTGGCGAAGCAGGTGACGTGGCGCCCGATAAAAGGCAAATTGATATTGAGTTGCTACGGGAGTACCACAGCGACTCGTTGTGGGCGCAGTTCCATCTGGACGTTTTGTTCGCGGCGATGAAGTTTGATCGGCCCATTTGTGAATCGATTAGAAATGAAATTTGTGAAGGACTCCGCGCTTCAGTAAACGCATACGTAGTCATGAAGGATGCTTTAGCCCTGCGGATTGGTCAGCCTAAAGAGAATGGACCAGCCCTAATCCTGCCTTGGGACCATGAGGACGACGAGCTATTGTCCTCCTCAATGAAAGACATACATGAGCGCCCCCTCTCGGAGCATTAATCAAGGGGAAATCTATTGGTGTGATCCTGACCCAAACGATACAGTCGGTTCCGAGCAAGCTGGTAATAGACCGTGGATGATCATCTCCATTCCCAGATATAGCAGGGGAAACTGCATTGTTGGGCTCCCATTGTCTAGGCATATTGAGAAGGCGGGGGCGCATCTGATCCAGATTCCCAAAGAAGAAATTACGATGGATGATGGGAGTGAGGCTATTAATCGCGTCGCCCTCACAGACCAAATACGTTCTCTAGATAAGACGCGTCTTAGTCCGAGAATCGGATTCGTATCCATTCGGGCAATTAATGCCATTCTGTTAGGGCTAGACTACCTCTTCGGAAATAACCCCCCGAGCAACAAACCGCCAAACTGACCCACTACCTGGAATTTGTAGAGTTTCAGTGCGAGGGGATGGAAACATTCGCCGCGCCGCAGCGACCCGGGCGATTGAACTCAGTATACAATCGTTAAAGTTCTCGAAACCTGGATGAGCAATGTGCCGCCGGAAGCGTTGCGTACATGGCCCCGATACTTCTCTGGCTCGTCATGGTTCTCTGCCTGCCGATTTCCGTCGTCAAGTAGGTGATGGGAATCATCCTGAAGCTATCGTTCCCC
>Ga0206993_1041_pt2 | contig 29531 bp, 20 predicted proteins | sample Alteio_BWMinCont_7_FD_153499 | JGI IMG/M metagenome (GOLD analysis project Ga0206993, IMG submission 153499) | Enriched cells from forest soil in Barre Woods Harvard Forest LTER site, Petersham, Massachusetts, United States -... | ecosystem: Environmental > Terrestrial > Soil > Temperate forest >... | reverse complement strand
CGCTTGTTGCGGTTCGCTCCCGTGCAATAAAGGCACGGATCCGCGTCCGTAATGTTGTGGCAAACCGAGCACGTCCGAATCTTCTCTTTCGCGTCGCGAATCGCGTCCGCCAGTCCCAGCGCATCCTCCGCCGGGATCCGCAGCAGGTAAAAAGCCAGCCTCTGCGCGGTCTTCTGCCCAATCCCCGGCAGGTGCTTCAGTTCATCGATGAGTCGTTCCACAGGAGCAGCAAAATCAGCCATGCTCCTTAGTTAACACAAGCCGCCCCTCTCCGCAAATTTCGGGCGGCTTCTTCAGTTTTCGTCTACGCGACCCATCGGGAGTTATACGAATTGCCTCATTTTCTTTGACTAAGTTACGTCCATTCTATGCTGGTGCAAAACCGGGCATTCCGAAGTCAGAGAAGCGTCCCTTAAATAGCACTTCAACTTCGATCACATCTGTACCAGCCACCCGGGAACTATCCAAAACCTGGCAATCCACTCGGAAATGGCCGACGCGTTGTTGGTAGACCAGCGGTCCAAGGTTTTCCAGCGCCTTCTTTCGAGCATCTTCTGTAAATTGCTCTCTCTGTTCCGGCGTCATTGCCTCTTGCAGCTTAGCGAGATACCTATGGACCTCCGTTTTCAGTTCCTCGGAGTCAAGTGGAATAAGCACGTCGAACTCAATCCATTCGTATTCCGGGTCTGGTCCGACCCGGCCGCCTCCGCTTCCAATGTAGTGGACTTCTGAGGGCACCGGCTTCCTGCTTCCGTTCGTCGAGATTTCATAAACGGTGGTTGCAGCTTTAAGAGCATATCGGACCTCACCCGGCTTGGTTGGAAATGGCCGCGGCGGAACCCAGCATTTAATTCGGAAGCCGCCCAAGTTGCTGACCTGGGCGAGGCCTGAGGGAGAACGGCTTAGAATGGCTTCTTTCGCAATCTCGCAGGAAGGACGTATGTCCCTGGCGAATGTTGCGGAAGCGGAGAGCAATATGTGAGCCAGAACGATATATCGCAAGCAATACGCTCCGGTACAGAGATAGCTAAGTTCAAACCGAGTCTACACCGGAACGGTCGGATAAGTCTCCATTAACCCGTAACGGGAAAAGTGACTATTGTGCATGCAGGACAATTTGAGATTGACTCTAGCAGAGGGTTGGCCTAACCGCTCGAATTCCAATCCGAAGGTGGAAACGCCACCCGCCAGAAACTTGGTGCGGGCTTCGTGAATTCCACCGCGACCGTAGGCGGTCCTGCAATTTCCTTATTCACAGAGACCACGCGGCACTCTTCTTGTTGCCCGCTGGTTGTGTTTTGCAGGAACAGTCTTTGCCTGGGAGCAACTATGCCCTTCAGAGCCACCAGCGCTCCATGTGCGCTGACCACCATCGTCTTGGTGTTTTCGTAAAATTGCGGGCCTTCGCTCTTGGGTCTGTGGACAACAACGGAAACGCTCAAATCAATCCGCTGGCTGCGTCGGCCTTTCAGCCTCAGCGTTGTTTTGGTCAAACTTTGGTCGGACATACCCTCAGCATAAGACGCGATCTCCCGTCCGCTGATAAATGTCCGACACCGGTTTCCAATCAGGCACAACCTGTCCGAGTGTTCAGGTACAGGAGAGCCTCGCCGCGCCCTACTTCGCAGCAGCGGAGTCCAACGGCAAATTCACCGCCACCATCTCCTGCTTCTTGGCCAGCCGTTCAACGCTTCGGCGAAATGAGTTTGGCAACGTCGATGAATTGAGGATCTTGAACCTGCACGGGCGTATTGAAGAAACGGTTTCCCCTGATGATGTTTCCAGAGGAGCCGGTCGCTTTCAGGATGCCGATTGCGGCCTCGGTGATCACGTTGTCTGTAACGACGTTGCTGTTCCCGGAGAGAAAGATGCCCGACTCGGCGCCGTTGAGAACATGATTCTGACGGACGCGGGATTGATCGCCCTGCAAACGAATGTCATCGAACACGACGGAGGCGAAGGTTTCGTTGCGCTCGATCCCAGCATCGTTGCCATCAACGAAGACGTTGACCTGGCTGATGCCAGCAGTGTTGCCAGAGACTTCCACACCGTCGGATTGCGTGACAAGAATGTTAGTGGCAACGGCGGTGCAGGTGGAGACGGTGGTACACGGCGACCAGACGTTGTTGGTCACGACGTTATCGAGAATCGACCCCGCGGCGCCAAAGCCAATCTGAATCCCATTCTGCGCCGCACCGGTGGTTGGGCCGATGCCTGTGACAACATTCCGGCGAATGATGGTGATGGTGCCTATTTCGTCGGCGGTGATGCCATTCTTCTGAAAGTCGTGAACAGTGCAGTGGTCGATTTCCACTTTCGAGACACCGCCATTGCCACTCTGTACAAAGATGCCGGTACCGCTCTGGCAGCCATTGAGTGACGCAGTGAGCTTGAAATTGCGGACAGCGGTGCGGTCGAGTTCTCCGGAAGCATTCTGGAACGTAATCCCGATGAGGTCGGGCGCGCACTGAGAGATCCCGCTGTTGACGCCATCCACCGTCATTCCGGAGATGGAAACGCCGGTTGCGTCTGCGACCAGCAGCGCGGTGGCGATCGGAGCAGCGTCGAAGAGGCTGGTAGTGTTCGCCTGCATCGCGGAGGGCATGAGGATCGCCCCGTTGTCGGCATCGATTTTCAAAGACTTGCGGATCGCAACTTGCTCGACGTAGATGCCTTTGCAAATGTGAATCTCATCGCCTGGAGAGGCGGCGTCGACCGCGTCCTGGATATGAGTGAACTCTGCATTGGGACACTCAACTTTGTCGTCATCCACGACCAGTTGGGCGCTGCGGGCCGGCAATGCCGTGGCAGGCCAAACGAAAGCTGCGACGAGAATCGCAGCCAATGCTAGTAGGTATACAAGCTTGTTTTTCATGGTGACTTGCCTCGCTTTATGGAACTCAGGTACGCGAACCCGGGCGAGGATGCAACGGCTGGAAGTTGCTCCCGAGGACTCGGGCCTGATTTTCGTCCACTCGCAAAATCATGAAGTTGGGGCTGGAATGCCGGGAATATAGCAGGCCGTCCTGGTCAGGGCAATAGACCGAGGGGACAGTATCGGATTCCTTATCGTCGGTCGACGTAGAACTCGCCTACCGGAAACTGATCCACCACCAGTTTTCGCAGAACGTGCGTGGCCGCTTCATTCTCATACAAAGACGGGAATCTGCTCCACTCGGCAAACTCCCGTCCTTCTCGAGGCTCATCAGACCACTCCATCGCCGCGCCCTATTTCGAACCACCGGAACTCAGCGGCACATTCACCGCCACCATCTCCTGCCGCTTCGCCAACTGCTGCTCTTCGCGCGTCTCCAACAGCTCCCGGCCCTTCTCTTGTCCCGACGCCCAAATCTCCGCCAGGAAATACCGCCCTTGATAGTTGTGGAACACCACATGCGACTTCGCCACCGTCTTTTCTCCGCGGCTGACCACCGGCATCGTCAACGCGTGCGCCGCGCCCCTCCCGTCCTTCCCCTGAATCTGCAACCATCCGCCCTGCACCAGCACCGTGTATTCCCCGGCGGGCAGCTGGTTGTTCTCCACCTCAAACGCAAATGGCGCCTCAAACTTCACCACCCGTTCCGCCTGCTGCGCCTGAACCCCAGCGCCGCTTCCAACCATCACCAATCCCGCTACCACCAAACTCCTCAGTATGTTTTTCATGTCCGTTCTCCTCGTGTGAAATTGGACCAACCTGTGGCACAGCCATTCCTGGCTGTGCGCATTTGCTCGTTCCCGCTTCCAGGAACGCGCCAACTTTCACAGATCAGAGTGCGCCCCACAATGCACGCCGGGTAAGCCAGAGGAAAAAGGAACCTCACCATCCAAAGCGCGGAAAACGCAACGCTTAACCATCCTTCTCAACCGCGATTGATACACACCAGATCAAACTTTTTGTGCTAGAGTTTCGTCTTTACCAGCAGGAGAGTTCTTGACCACCTCGCCCCAGCTTCCTTCCGTCGTCCGCTTCGGCGCCTACGAAGCTGACCTGCTCTCCGGCGAACTCCGCAAATCCGGCATCCGTCTCAAAATCCAGGATCGCCCCTTCCAAATCCTCGCCATCCTCTTGGAGCAGCCCGGCCTCGTCGTCACCCGCGAGCAGCTCCAAAAACGCCTCTGGCCCGAAGACACCTTCGTCGATTTCGAACACGGCCTCAATACCGCCATCAACAAGCTCCGCGACGCCCTCTCCGACGAAGCCGACAACCCTCGCTTCATCGAAACCCTCCCCAAGCGCGGCTACCGCTTCATCGCTCCCGTCTCCGCCAGCGCCGCGCCCCGCGCTCACCTCCACGCCGTCGCTCCCGCCAACTCGCCAACTCCATTTCCAGTTCCCGCAATCGCACCCGCCGAATCTTCCGCCAGCTCCACCCCCGCCGCCGCTGCTAAATCGCGTCTGACCACCTACCTCGCCGCCTCCGCGATGCTCCTCCTCTGCGCCGCTCTCATCACTGCCTGGTATTTTTTCTCCCATTACCGCGGCGCCGCCGAACAATCCGAAATCCGCATCGCTCCATTAAATGGTCTTCCCCGCGAAGGCGACGCCGCCTTCTCCCCCGACGGCAACCAAGTCGCCTTCGTCTGGGCCGGCGAAAAAGGAAGTTACGCACATATCTACGTCTCGCAAATTGGCGCCACCGATTCCCCGCGTCAGATCACCAGCAGCAGTGAAGGCACCTTCGAATTTGCCCCGGCCTGGTCGCCCGACGGCCACTACCTCGCCTTTTTCCGCTTTAATGAAAAAGAAAAGGATCTCGCCATTTATGTCACCGCCGCACTCGGCGGCTCGGAGCGTCGTCTCTATAAGGTGAACTCCTATCGCAAGGTGGACGCGCTCGATTGGTCCGTGGACGGCAAATATCTGGCGTTCTCCGATAGCCCCTCGCCCAGCGAAGCCTCCCAGATTGTTCTTCTCTCTCTCGATACGCTGGAAGTCCACTCGATAACTTCTCCTCCGCGCGGCACGCTCGGCGACACCACCCCGGCATTCTCCCCCGACGGCAAATCGCTCGCCTTCGTCCGGGACACTCTCGACGTTCGAGAAATTTACGTGCTTCCTGTTTCCGGCGGTTCTCCTCAACAAATCACCTTCGATCACGCAGATATTCAAGGCATCACCTGGACGCCGCAAAGTGACAAGCTGATTTTCGCCTCTTCCCGGCAGGGACAAACAAGCCTCTGGCGCATTTCCGCCAACGGTGGAACTCCGCAGCGCCTTCCCATCGCCGGCGCCGGCTGGGCCATGCGCCCCGCCCTCAACCGGCAAGGAAACCGTCTCGCCTATACCAGCGTCACCTACTCTTCCTCGCTCTGGCGCGCTTCGTTGGCTCCGGATCACAAAGTCATCCGTCCTCTGGAAAAGTTCATTTCCTCCACCGGCCTCGAGGAAGGGCCGCAGTATTCTCCCGACGGCAAACACATCGTCTTTCAATCCACCCGCAACGGCTATCACGAAATCTGGCGTGCGGATGCGGACGGCTCCAATCCCGTTCAGTTGACGCACTTCGCAAAAAATTTGACCGGAACTCCGCGCTGGTCGCCTGATTCCCGGTGGATCTCCTTCGACTCGCGTCCTGCCGGTCACTCCGAAGTTTTCGTCATCAACGCCGAAGGCGGCCAGCCTCGCCAGGTGACGCAGGGAGATTCGGAAAACGGTGTTGCCAGTTGGTCGACCGATGGCAAGTGGCTCTATTTCGCGTCCAATCGCGGCGGCACCTGGGAAGTCTGGAAAATCACTCCTGAAGGAACTTCCGCCACGCAAATTACGCACCACGGAGGCTTCGCAGCCCTTCCTTCTCCGGACGGAAAATTTCTTTATTATGCGAAGGGCCGCGATGTTCCAGGACTTTGGCGTGTCCCCGTTGACGGCGGGGAAGAAGTCAAAATGTTCGATGCGCCACCCGTTGGTGGCTGGGGATATTTTGCCGTCACCGCCGACGGCATCTATTACCCGGATGTTTCCACTCCCGGCAAAGGCGGCCTCTTCTTTTATTCCTTTGCCAACCAAACAAACTCATTGGCATGGTCCGTGGATAAAGAGCAGCCCGACAACGGCGCACCCGCTCTCGGCATCTCCCCCGACGGCCGCACCATGGTGATCTGCCTGCTCGACCAACCCCTCGTCTACATCATGCTCGTCGACAATTTCCGCCCGTAGCATCTTCCCGGGCGTCCGCTATCGCCACGTTGTCATCCTGCGCGCCCGCCGCAGGAGGGAACGCATCCGACAAGGTCTGGTGTTTGGACTCCGGTCGCATTTAACGGAGATGCGTGAAGGATCTCAACGTAAGCTTCAAACACAAAATGAGGGCGGAAACCCCAACGATCCCTTCGGGGTCCATTCACAAAGACGCCAATTTTTTCAATGTGTTGTTTTTGAAAGGACTTCTCTGAGGTCTTAAAACAATCCCGGAATCTTCATTCCCGCAATGCCCGGTATTCCACCCGCCAGGCTCTTCATCTGGTTCGCCAGCTCGTCATCCACGCGCCGCGACGCTTCATTCACCGCCGCCCGCACCAGGTCCTGCAGCATTTCCTGATCCTTGCCCGCAAACACTTCCGGCTCGATCTTCACGTCCAGCACTTGCTTCTGCCCATTCATCTTCACGGTCACCATGCCGCCGCCGGCCGACGCCTCCACCGCAACCGAATTCACCTGCCGCTGCAAGTCTTCCTGCACTTGCCTCATCCGCGAAAGCATTTGTTGTAGGGCGTTCACTTCCATGTTCATGTCAGCCTCACTTTGCCGTGTGGCTTACTCTTCGCCTTGCCGCCGCACTTCGGAAATTCTCCCGCCGAATCGCTGCAACATCGATTTCACCATCGGGTCATTCTCGAACTGCGCGCGAATTTCCTGCGTGCTGCCGGCGGCTCGCGATGCATTCGCATCCTTTGCCGCACCAGTTTCCAGCTTAGCACATACGCGCACCGCTCGCCCTAGTACCTTGCCCGAAGCGTTACGGATTTTCTCCAGCGTGTCCCGCCCCTCGATCAATCCCGCGAACGTGCTCTTCTCCGCCGGAAAATAAATTCGCAATTCCATTCCGTCCAGCTCCCATCGCGAAGCATGCTCCAGCAACTCCCCGATAAATTTCTGCTGCGCCTGTATCCCCGCCTTAATCTCCGCCACTTGCGCAGCATCCAACCCGGCCGCCGCAACCTCTCTCAAATTTTCTCTCGCCGCGGGCGCAGCCGCAGCCTGCTTTTGTGGCACAGGCATTCCTGCCTGCGCGCTTTTCCCATCGAACGCCGCTCCTTCAGCCATTCCACTCACACCAGCCGTAGCCATGGTTTTTTCTTTCATCTCCAAAGCCGGAGCCACCGCCGCTCCCGATGCGCTCACTGCGATTACCTCGGGTCTTGCAACCACCCGCTCTTCGCCTTTGTAGGCCCCGCTTTCTGCTTGCCCTGACGAAGGAAGGGAAGCGGGCCGTTTCTCGGTAACATTTGGTACGCTAGCGGCACTCGCGGTAGCCGATCGGGAAGGGAATGACGACGCAAATGAACCCGCACCCGTCGTTCTCGGCGCAGATCCACCGCCAGGCCCGTTGCCGCCCGCGCTCTTCGCCTCCGCCAACAACTCCTCCAACGGCGCCAACCGGGCCGCATTCACCAGCCGCAACAATCCCATCTCCAGATGCACCCGCGGATCCATCGCGCGACGCAGCGTATCATCCGTCTGCAACAAAATCTGAAAATATCTAGTCAAATCTTCTTCGCTGAAAAGCTCCGCCGCCTTTGCCAATCCCGGCCGCTGATCCGGCGTAGCCGCAAGCAAATCCGAATCCGCCCCGCAAACCCGCGCAATCAAAAGATTCCGCATGTGCCGGATCGCCTCGCGGCAAAAATGCTGCAGGTTCCGCCCCTCTTTCTGGAAACGGTGCACCAGCCCCAGCGCCCGCTCCGCCGACTGCTCTGCAATCGCCTGCACCAGTTCGTTCAACGCATCTTCCGGCACCACGCCCAGCAGATCCCGCACCGCCTGGTCCTTTATATCGTCGCCGCAATAGGCCCGCGCCTGCTCCAGCAGCGAAAGCGCGTCGCGCATGCTGCCTTCCGCCATCCGCGCAATCACCGCCAGCGCCCCATCTTCAATTTTCAGATTTTCCTTCGAAGCAATATATTTCAGCCGGTCCGTAATCTCATTGAACGTCAGCGCCCTGAAATGAAAATGCTGCGACCTCGACCGGATCGTATCCTCCAGATCCTCCGGCTGCGTCGTCGCCATCACAAAAATCACCCGCTCCGGTGGCTCCTCCAAGGTCTTCAGCAGCGCGTTCGACGCCTCGCCCGTCAGCATGTGCGCTTCGTCCAGGATCACCACTTTGCTCCGCGAAGCCGCCGGCGCGTATCGCACCATCTCCCGCAACTCGCGAATCTGGTCAATGCCGCGGTTCGAAGCAGCGTCAATCTCAATCACATCCAGCGAACTTCCCGCCGCAATCTCCTTGCACGAATCGCAAACTCCGCAAGGCTCGGCCGTCGGCCCGTTCACACAGTTCAACGCCTTGGCCAGAATCCGCGCAGCCGTAGTCTTGCCTACGCCCCGCGCCCCGGAAAAAATATACGCATGCGCCACGCGATCCTTCTTGATCGCGTTCGCCAGCGTCTCGGTCACATGCTCCTGCCCCACAAGATCCGCAAACGTCTGCGGCCGCCACTTCCGCGCAATCACTTGGTAAGTCATACGTGTTTGTTTGCCGAACTCCTCGCCGCTTTAGCAAATCGTGGCTTCATTTTCAGCGCCTGCCCCGCAAAAGTCAAAACCTTCTATTTATTACCCGCCGGTCATGTAGCGGCCGCCTTCTGAGGCGGGCGCTTTTTGCCAACGCACGCGCTCCTGGGCAAGCGACGCATCAACGATCGCGCAACGAAAAATAAACCAAATCAATTTTTTGTGGGATGTACCGCCGAAAAAACTACCAACCAACCGCTTCCTGTTCGCTATTATCTGCTAACTGATCGCCTCTGACTGATTACCGATTACTGATAACTGATAACTTCCCATCAAATCGAGGAACTTCGGGGTCTCCGCGGCACACTCGGCTTACCCGGTACCGTTGCTCCCTTCCGGGCCTGGCGGGGTTCGCGGGACCTCGTTGCACGAAGCCCGAAGTTCCACGATTCGGTAGTCACCAACTTCGCGACTGCTTCCTAAATCTTAGCACACACTCCTTCCCGCACCATTCCATTCCCCAGCTGACTTCTGAAACATGTCGCCCGCGCCCGGCCGAAAATTTCCTCCGCTTCCTTTTCTTGTCCACCTTACTCATCACGGCACATTTTCGATTGCTACTTCTCGCAGCCAGTCCCTTCCGCTAAACTATCCTCGGTTGGAGTTCCTCCCCAACCGCCTCGCTTTCGTTCGCAGCGAAAGCCAGGTCCGCGCGCCAGCGCAAGCCCGCCTTACCGGCGGCCGCCCCCACGTCACGGGGACACCACACCTGCACGCACGTGCAGCAGGAGGATTCTCATGAAAGCCGTTCTCTCTGTATTCTTGGTTTTTGCGCTAGCCGTTTCTGCCGTTCTCCCCACTCCCGTTTCCGCCGAGCCGCGCCAGCTCATCCCAGGCACGGAAATCCATCTCACGCTGCTCACTCCCGTCAGCAGTTCCACCAGCCGCGAAGGCGATCCCTTCATCGCCGTTCTCGCCCAACCCGTCGCCCTCGACAGCCGCATCATTCTTCCCGCTGGCACCCGCATTCACGGCGTCGTCGGCACCATCCAGAAAGCCAAAAGTTTCTCCCTATTCCGTGGCCAGGCTTACATGAACCTCGCCTTCAAATCCATCGAACTCGACAACCGCCTCATTCCCCTCCAAATGAGCATCGTCGCCATCGGCCACCCGCGCATCGATTCCTACAGCACCGCGCGTCGCGACGTTAAAATCATCGAAGGAGAAGTGGTCCAGGAAAAACACGACTATAAAGGTGACGCCTACGGCATGGCCATCGGCGGCGGTGGCGGCACCCTGATGGGCGTCCTGTTCAGCAATGTCGCCCGCGGCATCGGCATCGGTTTTGCCGCCGGCGCCGTTTACGTCGTCGCTCGCAAGGGCAGGGAAGTAGAACTCCCCGCCCAAACCGGCCTGCTCACCCGCATTGACAGCACCCTAACCGTGCCCCAACTCGCCGCCTCCAACTCCAACGATTCCCCCAACGACGCCACCGCCTCCCGCTAACCATCGCTCACCAATTCCCAAAATGGCCAACGCCCGCCACCAACCTGGCGGGCGTCTCCGTCTCTTGTGGCACAGCGATTCCTCGCTGTGCTCTTGCTTTTGTAGGGCCCGCGACCAACTTGCCCTGGAGAAGGAAATGTGGCGGGCAGCTCTTCTCTTCTCGACCTCCTCAACATCTCAGCGAATGGCGTTTACCCCGACCCGGTCGGGGCGTCAATTCTTTCTTTTTCTAACTGATTGCTGTGAACTGATTACTTTCTTTGGGAGGATAAGGGCGCCGCAAGCCATTCAAGGTGAACTCACGGCGCCCGAGGGGTTTCTGGCGGGCTGATATGAGGTACTTACTTTGGAGGTCGATTCAAGACTCCTCAGAGCAATCGTTTCTTACCCATCGCTCTTCAGAGCCTGCAACTTACCTGCTGCTCCTGGTAATTGCAGGACGCATGCCAATCCCTTTCTCCCAAATCCCCTTGCAAATGCTAGCCTTACCCTCCGCCCCATTTTCCCATTCCTGCATCAACTCCAAACCCGTGTCCCATTCAGAAACAAACCACGAACGCAACCTCTTACTTTTGAGTGCGGCGGCTGTGCCGCCGCTTTTTCGGTTCAACCCTCGACAATCTCTCTCTTTATTCACTCCGCTTCCCAGTGCCGCCGTCTATTTCCAACCTCCCATTTCCCCATCTTCATCCATCCGTTTTTCTTATCCTTCCCATTCATTTTTCCTCTTGTGGAAATTCCTTTTTCCATTTGACGCTTCATTTCCCCTCGCGCTACCTTTACATTGTTAGTGATGTCCACTCCCAAAATGCCAATCTGGCGTTTAGCGCTCCCAACCAAGGAGATTCATGTCCACTGAACTGCGCAATTTTCTCTCTCTCTCCTACGACGAACTCGAAGACCTCAATCTCAAGGCCAAAGAGCAGCGCAAAAATCGCACCCCCATCCATAAAATTCAGGAAGAGCGCCTCAAATATCTCGGCACCGAAAAGCGCATCAAGGCCGTCACCGTCCTCTTCAGCGATCTCGAAGGCCGCCTGCACATGCTCGATTACGACAAAAAGTTCCTCCTCAAGTCCTGGGACAACCTCACCTTCGACGGCTCTTCCATTCGCGGGTTCACCGCCCAGCGCGAAAGCGACCTCCGCCTCGGCATCGATTGGGGTTCTTTCTACTGGGCGCCGGCCGATTATTTCGGCAGCGGCAAAGTTCTCGTCTTCGGGGAAGTAATCGACAAGGACGGCTCGCCCTATTCCGCCGACATTCGCGGTGTCCTGAAGGGCTATGCGGAATCGCTCCACAAAAAAGAAGGCTACACGCTCAACGCCGCCAACGAAATCGAAGGCTTCCTCTTTAAAGGCCCCGATGCCGAGCGCCACTACAACGAAAACGGCAAATTCGAATACGTCAACACCGGCGGCTACTACCACTCGCTCCCCGGCGACCCGCTCCGCACCTTCATCGACACCACCGCCGAAGTCCAACGCGCCATGGGTTTCCAGAACGAAAAGGACCACCCGGAAGTCGCGCCCTCGCAATTCGAAATCAACTACAGCTATTCCGAAGTCGTCAACGCCGCCGACCAGATTCAGCTCTACAAATTAATCTGCCGCCAGGTTGCCAACAAAATGGGCCTGACCGCTTCCTTCCTCCCCAAGCCCGTCGTCGGGGTCAATGGCAGCGGCATGCACACCAACGTCTCCATCAGCGAAAACGGCAAGAATCTTTTCTGGGATCCCAAGGGAGAGGAAAAGCTCAGCAAGTCCGGCTGGTCCTTTATTGACCGCATCCTCACGCACGGCAACGACATCTGCCTGCTGCTCAACGCCAGCGTCAACGCCTACCGCCGCCTCGATCCGCACTTCGAAGCGCCCAACCAGATCAAGGCCTCGCCCGTCGACCGCGGCTCCATGATCCGCATTCCCATCGGCAACGAAAAATCCATGCGCGTCGAAGTCCGCTCCGTCTCTCCGGACTCCAATCCCTACCTCGTCATGTATTCGATTTTCAAGACCGGCATCGACGGCGAAACCTCAAAAATCAAAAACCTTCGCCAGGCCGAACGCTATCTTCCGGACAACATCTACACCGCCATCGACCTCTTCGAAAAGGCCGACTGGACCACCAAACTCCTCGGCGCCGACGTCAAAGGCCGCTACGCCGATCTAAAACGCGCTTCCGCCGACCGCTGCCCCCGCGCCCTCGGCACCTTCGTCAAAGCCCCCGAAGTCCAATACCACCACGAGGTCTACAACCAGTTCCTCTGGAACCTCTTCTAGCCATTTTGAGTGCGGGAGCGAAGCTCCCGCTTTTGCGGAGTAATCTAATCCGCCCAATCAATATTCGTAGGCGACTCCGATGTAGTGGCCGATCTTCAGATCGGCCATTCTTGTCTGTGTTTTCGAATATTCAAAAAGGCGGGAACAAGCCCAACAAATCATCCAATCCGCAATAAAATTTCCCCAATTCGTCTCTGTGTACTCTGTGTCCTCTGTGGTAAATCTTCCTCTTATCTATCTTCACTCCCCCGTCGAATTCGGATCAAACCCCACCGATATCTCGATACTCTCCTCTTTCTCCGACGCCACAAACACCCACTGCTTCACCGCTTTCACCGCGCAATCCGAAAGGATCGGATTCCCTCCCAACACCTGCACGTCCTTCACGGATCCATTCGGATTCACCAGCACCCGCAATTTCACCGTCCCGCCAATCCCTCTCCTCTTCAGCACCGACGGATACTGCGCCGCCACCGCCTTCAAAACTTTCCGGCTGGAGGTAACTTCCTGCGCCACGTTCAACCCCGCGCTAGCCGCCACCAACACCACACCCGCAAGGATCCCCCGGATCTTCCGCGAATTGTTCTTCATTGTCTTCCGACCTTCCACATTGCCGGACAGGCCGCCCCGTCCCCCGGCATACCTCAAGATGCCGTGAAAAACGTGCAAGCCCCGCTCCACACCCCACTCTATTTTCCCCCACTCACGCCAGAAACTAACTACTCCTATCCCCATGAAATGGAGTCTCTTACCCCCATCCCAAATCTATCGCAACGCTCCCGTCCCGACGCCTCCTCGCCATCTCCCCACTTTCTCGCCCAACCCGTCTCAGCACTGAGATTCCCTCCTATTATTTGCGACTCCCCGCCGACTTCTCCTTCATGTAGCGGCCGCCTTCCGAGGCGGGCGCCTTTCGCTCAACTTTCTGCGCACTCCTGCGTCTACCACCCATCCATACCCCCCAAATAAAAAAGGAGCGGCCCGAAAGCCGCCCCTCCTCTTTCCTCTCTCAACCTAGAACGTAAACTGCGCCTTCAACTGAATCAACCGCGGCGACGCATCGGCTCCCAGGCGGGTGACACAGCTCATAGTCCACTCTTTCCGAATCACTTCGCGTCGATCGAACGAAGAAACTTTTTCCTCACGCACAAATAAAAATAAGTCGGAGCGGCACCCCGTCTCTCTCTACTTTCACGGGAACCGCTGAAGTGACATCCTCGCACGGGCTTCCATACCAACAAATTCCAAATCATTCTACCCGCGCCAGCCGCCCCAAGGCCCAAGCCCTCTTTAGTAAGAAATGACTTGACTTATGATAAATATGCAGAGCACACTGCGCACGTAGCTTACCTACAGTCATCGAGTCCCGCGATAACTCCTGACTAATCATTCGAGTCGCAAGGTCTTTCTCTGGGTCGGCCCCTGACATTGCTAATAGGTTCTTCTGCGGTAGGCGTAAGAAAAGCCAGCTGCCTATGCGCGTTTTGAGTGGAGTCTCTAAGAAGACGTTGTATCGTGAGCGTCGTATGGAATTTCTTCATCGCATCCGTTCCTGTGATGAAAGCCCCGGGAAAAATCTTGAGCTCCGAGAGGAGATATTGTGAAGCCCAGCCACGCGCTCAATCTTTCGGCCAGAATTTTACTTTCCCTAACTCTACTTTTAGTTTGTCCGCTGCTTTTGTCCGCGCAGTCTGACACCAAGAAGACCACTCCGCCGCCTCCACCCAAGAAGTCTGCTCCAGCAGCGGCTCAAAAGCAGCCGACCAGCCCCACCAAGGCATCGCCAACCACGCCCACTAAGACCCCCACCACATCCACACCCCCAACCAAAACGCCTCCCACCGTCCCCCCCAAAGCCCCTACGACTGAGTACAGCCCTAACGGGAAATTACAAAAAGTAGTCACAAAGAGTGGGACCGAGGCACATTACGGCCCGACTGGCAAGGTCAGTTCCATCCATACCGCGAATGGAATGACCATTAATCACGGCGCCAGGGGCGGACGCGTGGTCTCCTCCGAACAGGTCAACGCGCGCGGCGAGCATATCCGGGCGGTCAACATGGGTGGCCGTCGCGGTTATGTGGATCATACCTTTGTGCGAGGCGGCCGTCCCTACATGCGGCGGACGTACGTCGTCAATGGCCGTGCCTATGCGCGCGCCTATCCCGGCTATTACTATCGCGGCCGCATCTACTACGGTTACGCGCCTGGGTTCTACTATGGTCCCGCTTTCTATGGCTGGGCCTACGACCCGTGGGGAGCGCCGGTTGCCTATGGCTGGGGTTGGGGCGGCGCTCCTTGGTACGGCTACTATGGCGGCTATTTTGCTCCCTATCCGGCCTATCCCGCCGCTAATCTCTGGCTCACGGATTACGTCATCTCCCAAAACCTGCAAGCTGCCTACGACGCAGGTGCCGCAAGCGCCCAGGTAAATGCACCTGCGCAGGGACAAGCCGCCGAGAATTCAGGCAACGCCGGCGGCTCAAACCCTGTCGTTCTCACGCCTGAAATTAAACAGGCCATCGCGGACGAGGTCAAAGCGGAGCTCGCAGCGGAGAGGGCCGCCGCTGCAAATTCTCAAGGAGCAACTTCTGCGCCAAGCGGTGACCAGTTGCCGGATGCCCTTAATCCCACCAATCGGACCTTCATCGTTGCCACGGTCCTCACCGGACGGCTTCCCGACGGCATGGAATGCTCCCTGTCTCAGGGAGACGTTCTCACCCGCATCGACGACACACCGGACGCCAACCAGAATGTAAAGGTCCTGGTCAGCGCCGGGCAAAAGAACGACTGCAATGCCGGTGCCCAAATCGCTGTCGCCGTCAACGACTTGCAAGGCATGCACAACGCCTTCCGCGAGAGGATTGACGACGGTCTCAAGACCCTCGCGGACAATCAGGGGAAGAACGGCTTGCCACCCGCCCCCTCCACGGCTACCACTCCTGTTCCCGGGTCGCAGGCTCAGCCCGACCTGGACGCGGTGGCAAGTTTGCAAAAGCAAGAGCAAGATGCGGATGCGGCGGAGAAGGAAGTAGCGCAGAGCGCAAACCCTGGCGCGGGCAATTGAAAACCGCCGAGATGCCTCTCGGATGGTGACGATCGCAACATCGGGAACATCACGAAACGGAGGGGCCGCACCTGCACGCTGCGGCCCCCCGTTTAGAGCCGGACGTTGGGCCTGAAATAACTCGAGCTGCACTCTGGGGAAGTCCGGATTAACTTTCTTCCTGGGAGGGTATTCTGATGAGAGGAAAATTCGGCGCAGCACTTGGACTGCTCCTCCTCGTGCCGGCTTTCGGCGTTCCTTGCTTCGCTCAGGATCCGCAAGCCGCTGCCACTTCCGCATTGACAGACCAGCTCAGGGCGCAATACAAACCCGGCGCCGTACTTACCGTTAAAAAGGAGGGCATCACCGCGTTTCCGCCGAATCTTACATTGGTTCCTGCCTCGAAATATCAGGATGGGCAGATCCATGGTCCCAATATGCTCGAATCCAAAATGGTGAGTAAAGACGCGACCCCGTTCAGGGTCGGCGAAAAGGTGAACCCCACAAAGGTTGAAGTCGACGTGAAAAAGGAAACCGTCTCGATTTCGCTCACCGAGTGCGATCCTTGCAACGGAGTCCAGAAATCATCCTTGAAGGCCAAAGTCAACTTCCTATTCCCCGAGGGCTATCTCGAAGGTGCCGACGCCGGACAAGTCGAGGACCTGATCGGCCAGGTGCTGGCGTTCGATACGGGCAACAACGCTGGCGACCAGCAGCAAGGGCAGGCACAGGACAATCAGGGGCAGCAACAAACCCAGCAGTCGCCGGACGGTCCCTCGCAGTCTTCCGCCACCGTTCAGTTGGGCCAGTCTCCTGATCAAGTGGTGGCCATCCTCGGTCAGCCGGTTAGGATCACCGATCCTGGCGGACCGGTAAAAGTCTATCAGTACAAGGGCATCATAATCATATTTTCATATAACAAGGTAACTAAGACGTTCCCACTGCCACAGCCTCGGCAGGCGCAGCTACCGGCTGCGCCGAACGCTCCGGCGGCAGCGGCGCAGCCAGCCGCGCCGCCACAGCCGCCGGCAACCGTACAGTTGGGCATGTCTCCGGATCAGGTGGTCGCCATCCTCGGCCAGCCGAATAAGATCATCGATCTCGGAGGCAAGAAGATTTTCGTCTACAAGGACATCAAAGTCACCTTCGTGAATGGCAAGGTAACAGACGCGGAGTAAGGGCTCCTCCGCGCAACGCTTGATCCCCCGCGGGTCTCGCGACCCGCGGGGCTTCCCAGCAAGCGATGTATTACTGTGATGGCATCCAACCGTCCGCACCGCTTCGAGGCTCGTTTGGAAAACCTGCCTTCTAAATTCCATCGGCTGTGTGATCGACGGGAATGGCTGTGGAGTTCCGCCTGTTCCACGAACAACCACAGTCCCATAGCCGAGCGTTCTGCGGAGAATCCCTTCCTCCACACCAATGCTTTCCACCTTATCCAACAAAAGCTTGGCTGTCAGAGACAGGATCGAAAGGCTGGAAATGCGTTGTTACCGACATGCCTTGCGCCTTCGGCCTTTTAGCACTTCCTGATTGGGGAGAATTTCCCATCGCCTTGCTTTTGCAATCCGATTTCGGCCCAGTTTGAGCCAAAATCTCAATTTTAAGCAGAATAGCGCAAGTGACGAACTACATTCCGACGCTTCCAGTCACTATCGATCTCTCCTCTTCTCGCTCCGGGGGTACATTCTTCAAATCCGAGAGGTTGGCTTAGAGTGAAGTTCTTATCCGCTGCTCCTGCGGTGAGTCGGAAACCTCAATCCGGGAGTCGGTCGTAATGCCCGGCGAGGCCCACCTAGCATCCCCGCGGCGAATCTTCAGGGCGAATCTGCCACGCGCCAGATCCAGATGGTTTTATCCCCGCCGCCGGAGGCCAGGAGACGGCCGTCACGACTGAACGCTACGGCGACCACCCAGCCTGCATTACCCGTTAATTTCTTCAGTTCGTTCCCGCTCCACGAATCCCAGAGTCTGACGGTGGTGTCCGCGCTCGCCGTGGCCAGCACGCGCCCATCGGGACTGAACGCCAATCCCTCGACAAAACCTGTATGGCCTGTCAGCGTGCGGAGCTCACGACCGTCGCCCACGTTCCACACCCCAACCGTTGTGTCCTTGCCCCCCGATGCAAGTGTCCGACCGTCAGGACTGAAGGCGATGGCATGAATCAAGCTGGAGTGCGCCAGCGTCGAGCGAAGTTCCCGGCCCGAGGCGACATCCCAAAGCCGGATGGTTCCATCGTCACTCCCGGAGGCCAGCATCTGTCCGTCGGGGCTGAACGCCACGGCAGCCACGGACCCGGAATGACCGGCGAGCGTGCGGAGTTCTCGGCCCCCGGCAACTTCCCAGAGCTTGATGGTCTGGTCCTTACTCGCGGAGGCGAGCGTGCTGCCATCCGGACTGTAGGCCACTGAATAGACCCTATCGGTGTGGCCTGCAAATGTGGCGAGTTCGCGGCCGCCCGCGACGTCCCACAACTTGACCGTACGGTCGCCGCTCGCTGAGGCGAGCATGCGTCCATTGGGGCTGAAGGCCACGCCGAACACCTGACCCTTATGGCCGATCAACTGGCGCACCGAGCGGCCCGAGGTTACGTCCCACAGATTAATGGTGCTGTCGGAACTTCCCGAAGCGAGCAACCTGCCGTTTGGGCTGAAGGCCACGCTCAAGACCGAATCCCTGTGCCCGCTCAGGATCTTCAGGAGCACAAACTGCGGCACAACCACGGGCGTTAAAGCAGGCAGTCGCGAGGGCGTGGCATTTGGTGCCGTTCCCGCTGACACAGTGCCCTCCGCAGGTTTACCACTTGGAGCGGGACTGGGCTTTTCGGCCACGGGCGGGACCACCGGCGCGGGCGAGGGGTTTTTTCGCGGTTCGGTTTCCTGGGATTCTGCGGGACCCTTTGTGCTGGCAGTCGAGCTGGTCGAACTCTCGGCAGGCCTTTCGATGTTCGGGGACTTGGACCTGTTGGTGCGGCCGGTGCGGGCAATCAGCACTGCGAGCAAGAGAAGGATTGTCAGAAGCGCGGCGCCAGCCCCAAAGATCAACCAGGGATTGGTCCGGGGCCGGGACGTGCGAAGGGCGCCGCCCGGAGCAACTGGAGGCGGTGCCCCTGCGCTGATGGCGGGTGAGCGCCCGGATTCTGTCGCGCGCTTCAGCCGTTGCAGATCCGTGCGGATGTCGGCTGCGTTCTGGTAGCGCAGCTTCCGGTCTTTCTCCAGCGCCTTCGTGACGATTTCTTCAAGCTTCGGCGGCACGTCGGGGTTAAGCCGCACCGGAGCCACCGGGGCGCGATTCAGGATTGCGTCGGCGATTGCCCCAGAACTGTCGCCCCGAAAAGGCATGACGCCCGTGGCCATTTCGTAGAGCACGGCGCTGAAAGAGAACAAATCTGTACGAGCGTCAAGCTCTTCGCCCCGCACCTGCTCAGGCGACATGTATGCCAACGTGCCAAGCGTCGAACCGGGGCTCGTCAGCATTTCTTCTGTTGTGGCCGTGGGCATCGTGGAAACACTTGCGCCGGCGGACGCGCCGCGCGCGGTAGTTAGTTTCGCTAGTCCGAAGTCCAGAATCTTGGCGTGGCCGCGCTCGGTGACAAAAATATTGGCGGGCTTAATATCACGGTGGACGATTCCCTTGGCATGCGCGGCATCCAGCCCGTCGGCAATTTCAATGGCGAGGTCGAGCACCTGATCCAGCGACAGCGGCTTGCCGGAAATGCAGTGCTTCAGCGTTTCACCGTCCAGATATTGCATCACGATGAAGGCCCGACCGTTTTCTTCGCCGATGTCGTAGATAGTGCAGATATTCGGATGGTCGAGAGCGGAGGCGGTTTGCGCTTCGCGCCGAAAGCGTTCGAGCGCTTGATGATCCGGCGTCAAATCTTCGGGAAGGAACTTCAGAGCGACCGAGCGATGGAGCCGCGTATCTTCGGCCTTATATACGACACCCATCCCTCCACCGCCTAACTTTTCCAGGACGGTATAGTGAGAGATGGTTCGACCGGTAAGAGGCTGAGACTTCGCCATTTGCTGTGCATCTTAGGTCGCACCTTCAGTCAAGTCAACGCGCAGAGAGGGTTCTCTACCGGATAGGTGACCGACAAATTAACGGTTCAGACGGTCTTGGGTGCCGCATCCTCGTGGATTTCGACGGTGCGCCGTTCGCGCTCGCCTCAGGAGGGCGCCCTTTTACTTTCCCATTTCCTAATTGTCACCCTCCACAACGTTACTCTTTCGCCCCAAAACCTTCCCAGTACTACACAATACTGTTGATAAACTAGCTATATTGTGAGATCATTTCTTATGTTCGCTCGGGCCATTCTCTCTTTCCTCCCTGCCTGCCCTGAGCGCAGCCGAAGGGTGCTCCTCCCAGCTTGCCCCCAAAACTCCCTAAGTCCAATTATCCCCCTACGCCTGTCCCCAGCGCCTTTCGAGAGGTTTGCCGTAAGTCTAGTTATTCCCGCACATCCGCGATACCCGGGGGAGGGGGGATATACCGGTTATTTTGTCGGACCAAGTCGCCGCGCTCTTTCCGCAGAAACCCGGCTCGCTGCCCTCTTTCCTTTCAATCACTTGGGCACTCTTTCATTTTCCGTAGCACGTCTATCTCCTGTTTCCCCAGCGCTTTCCGGACTCTTCCCCAAAAAACCGGGGGGTACCCCCTCTGGTCCAACCAGTCGCACTCACTCGCACCCTTTAGGCTCCTTCACTTTTCGAGTCATGGAACACGGGCCACGCTACCTCTTCGCTGGCCACTGGTCGCCGGCCGCTTCTTCCCCTATACTCCCTTCGAGGTGACTCCCCAATGATCCCCATGACTCCCGAGCAAGCCGCCTTTCTCCTCCAATACCAATTGCCGTCCGTCAAAAACGAGTACCGCACCACCAGCGGCATCATCGCCGCCATCCCCACGTCCAACGCCGATTATCGTCCCGACCCGCAAGCCCGCAGCGCCGCCGAAATCGCCTGGCATATCGTCGCCGCCGAACACCGCTTCTACGGAGGCATCATCTCCGGCGCCTTCGACTTCAACAACATCCCTCGCCCCGAAGGCGGCATCACCCGCGAAAACATCCTCAAGTGGTACACCGACTCCTTCGCCAAGAATTTCGACAACCTCACCCGCCTCACCCCCGAGCAAGCCGCCAAAATCATCGACTTCCGCGGCATGTTGCAGCTTCCCGCCGTCGCCTATCTCGATTTCAGCATCAAGCACACCGTCCACCACCGCGGACAGCTCTCCACCTATTTGCGCGCCATGGGCGGCAAAGTCCCTGCCATCTATGGAGAAAGTTACGATTCCGCCGAAGCCAAAAAAGCCTCTGCGCAGGCCAACTGATTTACTTCAGGAGTGAACCCGCGTCCCCGCCACGGGCAAAAACGCCACCCCGCACCGGAACATTTTCAATTCCGGCAATTCCGCAATATTCACCACCCGCGCGGCGACATAAATCGCCGGCGCGTTCGGCGACTCCGGCGAAAACGGCACCGCCACCGTCACATCCGTCGAAATCGCATAAGCATTCTTCGTCCGGAATCCCAGCCCGCCCCGCGACATGTCAATGCAAGTCACCACATCCTTTCCAAACACCTCGCTCTGCACGCACGCAAAGTAATTCACCTTCGCTCGTACCCGCCCTCGCCGATCCTCCACCGCCGTCGTCGTTGTCGCCGCAGCCGCCCCACGCGTCTCGCTTTCCGCGCGCATTTCTGGATGTTCCTGTCCATGTGCCTCCGGTCGCGCGGCCGGTGGTTCAAGGTTCACAGTCACGAGCGCCTCAACATAACCCGCGAAGGGCTGCGTCAGACTTTCCGGCTCCTCCAATTCCAGCCCCACGCGTTCCACAGCGACTGGCGTTCTCTGCGGCGGCTCCAGCTTCCGCTCCACTTTCGGCTTCACGGTCCGCGGAGCGTCACTCGTCTCAGGCCGCTTCCAAACGGTCGCAAATCCGCACTCCGTGCAATACCGCACCAGTCCGCCGTGAATCGCGCACACATCAAACTCATAATCGCCGTTCAGCAGCGTCACCGTCTCGCCGCAACTGCCGCACTCCAGCACCAGTTCCAGCGGCCGCTCCGACGGCGCAGGCGGCGCGGGAAAATCCATCTTCCAGAAATCCAACTCGTCGTCCAGAAACGCCACGCCGTACGTGTAGCGCCCGTCCTCCGACCCGATCTCGCCCACAACGCGGATCTCCGCCTCCAGGTTCGCATCCTTTGCGCGCAGAATCAGTTCCTGCTCGGCAATCAGTTTATAGTTGGAAACGATTCCCGCTCCGTGCAGGCTCAGGATCACGGTATGCGTATCTTCTGAGAACACCCGGCCTTCGGAGTCACTGCCAATCAGGAGGATCGCTATGGACTTCAGCAAGCGCCCGCTGCGGCGCATTTTTTTGGACATCATCTTGGCAACCTGGGGAAGGGGACAAGAGATTAACGTGTTCAGAATACCGGAAAAAGGGCGAGGCGGGGCGGATTTTGCGCGTCAGTTGCGAAGGAGAAACAAATTGTTGCGAGCAGAAACGCTGTTTCAATCAGGAACAACTCGGTCACAGTTTACCGTGGCAAACCAACTCCAGCCGGGCATCCCTGCAGATGCCAGAAAAGCAGCGCGCGGTGCACAGTGAACTTTTCTCGCCATCGTCGCGAGAGCCCAAGCGTAATCGCGGTCAGAATGCCGCTTGCCGCCGAATCCACAAGCAACCGCACCAGCAAACCGCAACGCAGCACGATGCGAACCGCCAGGCTCTGGTGTTTTGCAAAATACGCGTAGCGCGATCGCCAGTATTCAATCCGCGCCGCCGCGGGATCCTGTTTCGCGGTCTGTCCCTGCCCGTGCCACACGCGCACCTGAGGCAGGTGTACGGTCGCGAATCCGGCGTGCCGGGCCCGCAGGCAAAAGTCCGTTTCTTCCAGGAAAAAGAAAAAGCGCTCGTCCATTCCTCCCAGTTTTTCCCACACTTCCCGGCGAACTAGAAAGAATGCGCCGATGACGGATTCCACCTCCATCGGCTCAGCGTATTCCTGTTCCTTCCCCGGGAACCGCTTCGGCCAAAACGTGCGCAAAAGAAATTTGTTCAGGAGTTCCGTTGCCAGGGATGGGAAGTTGGCGATCGAGTTCTGTTTCGTTCCATCCGCATTAAGCAGTTGCGCCCCCGCGACGCCGCAGCCAGGATCCGAGCGCATCCACTCCACGGAAAGTCGAACCGTATCCCGGGTCAGCCGCGCATCCGAATTGAGCAGCAGCAAAAAATCGCCACTGGCCTCGCGCGCCGCAAGATTCACGCCGCGCGCGAAGCCAACATTCCGTTCCATCCTTTTGTAATGAATTTCCGGGAACACCGCCGGCAAGAGGCTCGATGTCTTATCGGTCGAAGCGTTATCTATAACGTGAATCTCTTTGGTAAGTGTGTCCGCGGAAGCAAATACCGACTCAATGGCTTCACGCGTTTGCTGGCAGGTATCGCGCGTCAGAAGAATAACGGAAACGTCCAAACAGTGCGCTCCTCAAACTGTGGAAGATCGCGGCGCGCCGGGGCGGCGCAACGCAACGCCCAAAGTGTATCAGGCGCGAAGCCAGGCAGGACAGTAGCCTGGAGGACGCAAAGGATGGGTCCATCCATGCTTTTGAGGCTGTGGGCAAAGACGACAAGTGGGGGCGAGCCGGTCCGCCCCCACTTGTCGGGTAGAGAAAAATCTCAGGCGGCGGCTCCGCTGGCGTGCGGACGAACGTCGCAGCCGTCGCGTTTTAGGTAGCGATACAAGCTGGTGCGTCCAATTCCCAATATTTGCGCGGCGCGCAACCGATTGCCGTTGCACATCTGCAGCACTTTCTGGATATGCACCTTGCGCACATCGTCGAGCGAGAGCGGCCGCCAGTCTTCGTCCCCAGCCAGCCGAGTTGTGCGATGCTGCAGGTGTTCCGGCAAATCGCTGATGTCAATGAAATCGCCCATGGCGGTAATACACGCCGTCGAGATCACGTTCTCCAGTTCCCGCACATTGCCCGGCCACAGATGTTGCAACAGCACCGTCTGCGCGCGCCGCGTGAGCCCGGCGATATTTTTTCCATACGAATCGTTGTACTTCTTCAGGAAAAACTGCACCAGCAGCGGAATGTCTTCCAGCCGTTCGGCCAGGGAAGGAATGCGAATCTGGATCGAGCTCAACCGGTAGAACAGATCTTCGCGAAACCGTCCGGACAGCACCTCCGCGCGCAAATCGCGGTTCGTCGCCGCGATCAACCGCACGTTCACCTGCTTCACCTCCGGCGATCCCACGCGCTGGATCTCCCGGTTCTGGATCACGCGCAGCAATTTCGCCTGCATGGCCAGGGAAGTCTCTCCCACTTCATCCAGGAACACCGTGCCGCCGTTGGCATACTCAAACAAGCCCGGCCGCGTGTCTGTCGCCCCCGTGAAAGCGCCGCGCACGTGCCCGAACAACTGGCTCTCCAGCAGTGTGTCCACCATTGCCGAGCAGTTGCACACCGCCAATCGCTGCGTGCCCACCGGACTGATCTGATGAATCGCCCGCGCCACCAACTCCTTGCCTGAACCTGTCGGACCCATCAGCAGCACGTTCGTGTAGTGCCGCGCCACCTTGCGTGTGAAATCGAAAACCTCCAGCATCGCCGGACTCTTGCCCACAATGCCGTGGAATTCCAGATCCTTCAATAGCTGCTCTTCCAGCGAACGCACCCGCCGCCGCTGGTCGTACAGCGCCGCCAGATCGTCCAGCGTGCGTTTCAGCCGCACGTGATCCAGTGGTTTGGGCAGAAAATCCGCAGCACCGCGCCGGATGGCCTCGAGAGCGCCCTCCAGCGTGTATTGCGCGGTCATGACCATCACGTGCACGCCGGGATCGCAGCGCAGCGCCCGGTCAAGAAAATCAAACGGAATGGGATTTTCCAGGTGGGTGCTGGCGAAGACCACCCTGCAGCGGCCCATGCGAATCAGCCGCAACGCCTCTTCGGCGTCCGGGGTTGAAACCGGTTCGTAACCCATGTCGGTAATCAAATGCGCGAGCAAATCCCGCTCGGCTGGGTCGTCGTCGAAGACACAGGGTGTAAGTGAACTCTGTATGGGGGATACCGCCACAGATTTGTAAGTTGCGTAAGCCATGTCCCACAAAGAGGCAACCGCTGTGCCAAAGAGGTGTCCCCTCGACCTCTTCGCGGAAAACGATTGGGGATGCGAGCAAACCAGCGATGCTTCTTTACTAAGTGGAACTCTTTCAGTGGCGTGGAAGTGATGCGTCATGCACTTCGGGGTGCGACGGTCGAAAAGCGAAGCGTGAGAAGAAGCAAAGAAAGACCGGAAGTCACTGCCAAAATGGGCCATTGTCCCGAAGTGGAAGGGACACGTTCCTCAATTCACCGTGTAATTGTCACGGCTGTGCCGCGGCTGCACTCCATTCAACCGGAACTGGTGGTTTCCCTCCGAGCTGCAACCCACAAATTCCGCTTCGTATGGAATCGGATTCGCGCGGTGCAGCGCTGTCGGCTGGATCGGCCGTACAAATATGATGGAACCCTCTGATAACATCCGCGTCAAAGTGACGAGCTTTCCCGCGGATTCATCCCAACCGAGTTCCGAGCGCTCCACAAAGAAAACTTCATCCTCATCGCAGCCCGATACTTCCACCATTCCGGTCTGCGTCAGCGATTGCGTTTCCAAATTGGCCATCCGTCGCCTCCGCAGTGGAAAGAGCAGTTCATCGGCCATCGCCGGCACGCCAACCCCGCAGTTCGCAAGCACTTAAATCCGGCACACTTGGCCATGTGTACAGGGAAGAGACAGCGCATCCATTCCTGCTCCAAACTGGGCTGATATTAGGAAAGATTCACGGAAGCCCTGCAGATCGAATATTTCTTCAACGCCTAGAAGAAAACCCGCATCGCGAAATCTTCAATGTACGGAAATACCCTACTGAAAACGTACATTCCCACCAGCAAACCGGCCATCGCGAAACTGTTTCCGCGAATCCAGTCCAGGTATTTCTGCGCCCGCGTTTCGCTCATGAACAGCATGATCCCGGTGCTGCCATCGAGCGGCGGGACCGGCAGCAGATTAAATGCCCCCAGCAGCAGATTCAGAAAAAACACCACTCTTAACACGGTTCCCGCAAAACTCGCCGCACCCGTAACTGGATCGCGGTGGAATAGCTGCAACGCCATTCCGCCGCGAAGAAGCGCGACCGCCAGCAGCATCAGCGTAAAGTTGGCCGCCGGCCCCGCCAGCGCCATCCACGCCGACCTCCGCGGATGTCGCCGCTCCCACAGTGGATCGTACGGAGCGCTGGCCCAGCCGATCATGCCGCCGCCCAGGAGAAAGAAACTCAGTATTGGGAAAATTACCATGCCAAAGAACGAACGCCGGATGTGCGGAATCGGGTTCAGGCTCAACTGCCCGCCCATTGCCGCCGTGGAGTCTCCGCCAATTTTAGCCGCAAGCGCATGCGACGCTTCGTGGCACGTGGTGGAAAACAGAAAAACAATATAAGAGATGAACCCCATCATCAGCATTTCGGGCGTCAAGTCATTCATAAGCATTTCAGCCTAGAGTCTCAGCCCCCAGAAAGCAAGCCGCCCCTGGATCGCATAGTGAGTCCGTTTCCGCTTACGACTTATCAGGCATTTGATTAGCCTGCACGGCTTTGAAATCAAAGCAAAGACCTACTGTTGGGGAACGGCAAACTCCAAATGTTTCCAGTCATCGTGCCAATTCACCAAGAGTGTGACTTTTCCCTCCCGGTGGTCCAACGCGAATCCAACTGGCTTGCGGTCGTGTTCAGGCTTAATGCTTGAGACAACACGCAAACGTTGTAGGTCAACAACAACGAGCCTGATTCCCTTGCTCACGTAATTGTCCACAATGTATGGCGGCCCGAGTGCCTCTAAAGTGATCGGGATGACTGCGAAACGTTCGTCAGGCGAGAGAGCGATTGGCTCTATCACCTGCTCATACCAAGTCAACCCCAACCCATGCATCAGTGCTTCTCCTAGGTCTCTCGGCAAACTCATTTCACGAAGAGAGGCAGTAGCGAGGTCCGCAACCCAGAGACGGTTTGGGCCAAACCCAGCTGCCCAATTGTTCTCGCCGAAAACGATGGTTGTGAGATTGGGGAAAGCCATGGTCTCGGGCACTAACCATTTGGTGGACGTATGCTCGGCGCGAAGATTAGCCAGTCCAACGATTGGCTCTTTCTTGTCTGCTGCAAGACTGATTGATCGCAAAATGGGAACGTTCATCTTTTCATCCCCAACGCGGCGGGCCTCGAAGGCAAGCCATGCGCGTCTATTCCGGGCATCAAAGAAAACTCGTCTCGTTGGTGGAAATGGCTTCAGATCTTCTGTTGTTCTTGTAACATTGCCGTCCGACGTATCTATGAGGTCGACCGTGATAACACGGGAGGACGTGTCGGTATCGGTAATGAAAACCAGTTCGTCCGAATCACCCCAAAAACCAACGAAGCGTGGGATATTACCCGGACTCCGAATTGGAACGATGAAGTAGTGTTTTCCCCAGCGATTCGTTTCTAAATCAACGAGAGCTATGAAAATGCCACGACGCCTCTGTTCACTACCTGACTTCGCCATCTCGCTGATTCCGATGGCCGCAACGCGATTTGAAGTAGAAATTGAAATCGCGCACGGTCTCACTCCGATGAAGGATGGCTCTCCTAGTCCAGTGTCATTCAGTGCTAGCCGCAACGTAGTAGTGTTTTTGTGCAGAGGGGTAATTTCCAACTGGAGAGCCCATCCTTTGACGCTGGCCGCGAGCGATGTTCCATCTGAGGTAAACTGGGCGGCACCAAAGGAATCCAACGCTCCCTGCGCTGCCAAATGAATGGGTGCGCCCAAGAACAACCACAGGGCCAAAATCCTTGTCATGAGGTGCCTCTCAGGCTGAGAACACAAACGTCAAACAACCGTGTGAAATTCAAATCGCAGTTGAAAGGCCATGTTTCTGGGACGATTAAGTCCTGCGCCTTTAATACAATGGGCACTAAGCGAGGAGAGAAATGTTGGGCGAAGATGACAAATCAAGTCTTTTTCCTGCGGCTTCAGTCAGGCCCTCTTGCTTTGAGAGTACAGCATGTTAGCGGCGTACGCGTGCGTCTGTGATGTATGGGTTAGGGTCCAGATTTCTGAGTAACGCGGACATCGAAAACTGACCGATTACCGGGATTCCCCAGGTGTTCCGCGCGGAAAAATCGGCTTTTCTTCCCCCTTCATTTTGTGTATGTTTCTCCCACTACGTGTGTTGGCCGCCTTCTTCGGTGCGCGGAGGAACTCTGGATTGAGGGCTGATGATGAAGGCCTGTTTCCTCCGCGCGCCGGCAAAAGTTGAATCCAATCCTCTCGAATTTGGCGATGTGCCCAGGCCCGAACCGCGGCCCGGCGAAGTGCTAATCTGCGTGGAGGTGTGCGGTGTTTGCCGCACCGACCTACATGTTATCGAAGGGGAGCTCCCTCCGAAGAAATCTCCCGTCATCCCCGGCCATCAAGCAGTGGGGCACGTGGCCGCGAGCGGAATTGGAGCGGACCGTTTGTCCATCGGTTCACGTGTCGGCGTCGCGTGGCTCCACAAGACCGATGGGACTTGTGAATATTGCCGCCGCGGTGAAGAGAACCTTTGCAACGATCCGCAGTTCACGGGTTACACGGTAAACGGCGGCTACGCTGAGTATCTGGTGGCCTCGCAGGATTTTGTATACCCGCTGCCGGAAAATCTGCCCGCCGAACAAGCCGCGCCTCTCCTTTGCGCCGGGATCATCGGTTATCGCTGTTTGCGCCTGAGCGGCGTGAAGGCTGGTGCCCGTCTGGGTTTCTACGGCTTTGGCGCTGCCGGCCACGTGGCGATTCAAGTGGCCAGGCACTGGGGTGTAGAAGTGTACGCATCCACTCGCGACTCACGGCATCAGGCGCTCGCGAAAGAATTGGGCGCGGTCTGGACAGGCGGTACCCTGGATGCGCCGCCGCAAAAGCTTGACGCCGCCATCGTCTTCGCACCGGCGGGCGAAATCGTTCCCGCGGCGCTCGCCGCGCTCAAAAAAGGCGGTCGCCTCATTCTTGGCGGGATTCATATGAGCGACATTCCCTCCTTTTCCTACGATCTCCTGTATCAGGAGCGAAGCATTCGCAGCGTGGCCAACAATACGCGCGAGGACGGGGCGCAGTTTCTGCGGCTTGCCGCCGAGATCCCCGTACGAATGCATGTGCAGGTCTATCCTCTGTCAGAGGCCAATCGCGCGCTGAATGCGCTAAAGAATGACGCGATTCGCGGAGCTGCCGTGCTTCGCGTGAACTCCTGATCGGCCGACCCGGGCCCTCGGCACTCCCAATTCCACCCGATTCCATGATCCGCATCAATCGGATGGCCCCAGAGTTCACGTGAGGCACACTCGCTCGCTCCTCGCCGATAATCAGTGCGAGGCGATTTGTTTCGGGCGCGGCTCTAAGAGTTAACCCAGCGCCTTGTCCTGTTCGCTCCCGTTGATGCATGCGGGTTGTTCCAAATCGTTCGCGGATTGCTCTCCCGCGTGGCCGGATTCATGATATTCACCGTCTTCGTTCACCGACCAGACGTCGTATTTGTTCTCGCCGGCGAGAATGTTTCGGGCGGCTAGCAGCGCCGTCATCATCGCGTGATCCTGATTGTTGTATTTGTGCATGCCATTGCGCCCGACGAGATGCAGATTGCGGTAATTCGCGTCCAGCGCCCGCCGAACGACGCCCACATGCTGCTGGTAATTGTCGTCGTAGACCGGATACGCCTTCGGCTGCCGAATTACGCAGCCATCCACCGGATCCGCCGCGCTGCCGAGTCCGACCTGCTGCAATTCCTTCGCACCAAGCGCGATCAGATCCGCATCGCGCATCTTCCACAGCCCGTCGCCTTCAAAACAAAAGTATTCCAGGCCGTAGCAGCAGAAATTCGGATCCGGCACCATCTCCGGCGACCACGATTTGTAATTCTGCACCCGGCCCATTTTCACGTTCGGATCGTGGATGTAAATCCAGT
>Ga0206993_1005_pt2 | contig 30141 bp, 27 predicted proteins | sample Alteio_BWMinCont_7_FD_153499 | JGI IMG/M metagenome (GOLD analysis project Ga0206993, IMG submission 153499) | Enriched cells from forest soil in Barre Woods Harvard Forest LTER site, Petersham, Massachusetts, United States -... | ecosystem: Environmental > Terrestrial > Soil > Temperate forest >... | reverse complement strand
CTTGATGCGAGTCGAGACGTCATGCGAGCCGAAAAGAGACGCCATAAGCGCCGTCGTGAGGGATTCTCCGTACATCCGATTCTCGCGCAACCTGCTGGTGAATTCCTCTGCAAGTAGCTTCGCACACTTCGTGACCCTCTCGTTGTACAACATGAGGACAGGGGAAGTAACTTTAGCGTAGTCCAGGTCATCTCCAAGGATCTTGGGCAGCGCATCATCATCGAAATGAAGCCGAAGATCACGAGTCACTTTGATGTTGTCTGAGTAGCCCCAAATCGGCATCTCTGCCGGAACGAATGTTGCATGCCCGGCATCATATCGGAACCGTGGAGTTGGCCGATTGACGTTCAGCCGCGCTTCGCAGTATCCACCGATCTGTTCGAGGAGAATTGCTACAGTCGTTTGTTCTGATGAGATGTCATGCCACACGCGACCGGGATTTGAATAGTGGACAACATGGCGAACTGTGATGCTGTTCCAGCACCGTGATTGATGCTCGACGCTGTTGATGCCATGCGGCGAACGAAATTCAAACGGCTGCGGTTCCCTTATATCTTCTTCCATGGCGACGTGGCCACTATACCACCCGATGAACCGTTCAAGAAAGCGATTGAAGACAAAGAATAGCCGGATCGTACAAGACCTCAAGGGCCGGTGTCGGCCATCTTTGAAAAGGCCGGGTGTTTCGGGCCGATGACGTTGTGAAAGATTTCCGTTAAGACAAGGAGAACGCGATATGGATGTGGCAAAGGCAGGCTTGAACGCCCTTCTTACCCCGGAAGAGAGCGTATTGCTGCTGATCGATCATCAGGCTTTCCAATTCGCCAACCTGAACAGTCACGACCCGACGATCATCGTCAACAATGTCATCGGGCTCGCGAAGGTTGCCAAGGTCTTCGGAGTTCCGGTAATCCTGACGACAGTAACCGAAGAGCGCGGCGGGCACATCATTAAGGGCCTGCAGGATGTGTTTCCGGACAATAAACCCATCGACCGGACGTTTATCAACACCTGGCAGGACGACCGGGTGGTGAAGGCCATAAAGAAGACCGGTCGAAAAAAGATCGTGATGGCCTCGCTGTGGACAGAGATGTGCCTTGCCATGCCAGCTATTCAGGCGCAAGGGGAAGGCTATCTTGTTTACGCCGTAACGGATGCCTCCGGCGGCGTCTCCCCTGAGGCGCACGACATGGCTGTTCGTCGCATGGTGCAGGCTGGAGTCGTGCCAATCACGTGGATGGCGCTCAGCGGCGAATGGCAGCGCGATTGGGCAAGAGAAGATACCATTCCAGCGCTGGCGTCCGTTTTTATTGAGCATGGCGGCGCCACTGGCGTCGCGTTCATGTGGGAACAGCAACTGCTCGCGACTCGTTCGCGTTGACCCTGCCGAATGCCGATGCTGCGCGCGAGTTACGAAGCGGCCCCGCGACTGCCAGTCACGCACGAGTTTAACGAACGACTATACACCCGGCTCCCATTCAGGTGGCACATGCCCAACAGAACAGCATACGTTACGGGAGCGAGACTCCTTGGCCACCTGGCCCTTATGGGATTGCTTTTGGATGCACAATCCCTCCATTGCCAACAACTGGCCACCTCGACCAGTCCCCCGACTGCCCAGGTGCAACTACCGGTCGTGAATCTCGGGGAAACAAACTTTGAAGACGGCTTTGGCGCGCCGGGCTGGTTGCTGGAAGAATTCCCGGAAAGCTCCGTCGCGGACACACTGAGAGATGGCACCGGGAGAACAGTTCCAGGCTCAAACCGCGTTACCGTCGACAGCACGACCAGTCATATCGCCTTCGTGAGCCGCAAGCGCCTCCTTGGTGCATGGTTGGCTGGCGAGGCTTTGGTCCCGCTCGTCGATGTCGATGTTCAACTCAAAGGTGCCGATACGAGGGTCCGGGGTGTTGGCGATCTGACGGTCGGTTCGGGACTTCAGTGGCAGCCGAGAAAAATCGGAAAGGCAATCTTTGTCCAGCGTGTGGTTATCGATGTTGGCGTGCCGACGGGCAAGTACAGCGATGCTCGCCCGGTGAACATCGGTAATCACTTCGTTGTCGTTAATCCCTATTATGCGTTTACGTATGAGCCGAACGGCAAGGTAGAGGTCAGCGTTCGGGTCCACTATCTGTGGAACTCCATGAATCACGATCCCTTCGTAGGTTTCGGCAGCAAGGACATGCAGGCAGGCCAAGCCTTCCACGCTAACTATGCGGTGTCTTACCAAGTGCTCGAAAACGTCAGACTGGGGTTCAACGGTTATTGGTTGCAGCAGTTGACAGACGACAAGATCAATGGCGCCAGCTTTGCTAATTCGAAGGAGCGGACTGTCGGTCTTGGCCCGGGAATCCAATTGGGCGGTCGCGGGCTCTGGTTCCGCGTGAATGGCTACATGGAAACAGGTGTGCGCAATCGGCCGAGCGGAATCAAGGTGACTTTCCGAGTGTCCAAAGCTCTGGCCGGAGAGCATTGAACGCACGGTGGTTGTACCCGTCCACTTGGTTACGGCTCTTTCGATGAGTCCTTGCTCCATAGCGGCGCTCATCGAAAGTGAATCTAGCTCCGAAGGGAACGCTTACATGGCACAAACAATCGAAAACTTGTTGCGCGAAAACCTGTACGGCGTCTTTGGCGAGCACGACACTCAGAAACGCCGGAACAACATCGCACGACTGTGGGCGGAGGACGGTGTCTTCGTCGATCACAACTCCCGCTATGAGGGACATTCAGGTATTGACCATGCGGTTGCGGGACTTGTCGAAAAGTTTCCCAACTTCGTCTTTACGGAGCGCGGCGAGCTTCAGTCATTTAACGGAGTCGGAAAGCTCGATTGGGGATTCGGCCCCACCGGAGAGGAAGTAGTCATCACGGGCATCGACGTACTTGTGATGAAGGGCGATAAGATCGGTGCTCTCTATACATTCCTGGATGCGCCGAAGAAGTAGCCGTGGCCAAGCCTTCGAATCTCGCTCCTTTTGACGCTTATGTGACGAACATGAACATTTCCGTGGGAGCGTACGTGCGACCAGGTGCGCGATGTTTACGCTCATCGACTCGACGACATGGTATGTGGTTGCGAACTATCGCGAATCGAAACTCAAGAACATACGCCTTGGTTCGCCGGTCGATGTGTTGTTGATGGGGCATCCCGACCGGAAATTCCACGGCGTTGTGGAGGGCATCGGAACTGGGCATGAACTCAAGCATGGCCTTCACGCTTTGCGTCGGGAACCCGGGCCACTTTCAACACGTTTATTCCATGCGCAGTGACACCCTCGGCGACTACATCCTTCGTGGGCGATTGCACGACCGGATTAAGAGAGCCCAGGAAATGCTGCTGAATAGCAACAACTCACCTTCCGAAATCGCCCTAAACTACGGCTTTGCGGATCAAAGCCACTTCACCAAGGCCTTCCGGCGTGTAACCGGCACAACTCCCGCTAATTGGAAACAACACCACAAGAACTAATCCCAATAGTCCGTGCGGGCTCAGGGGGTCGCCGCAACACTTGCGCGAAGTTTACTCGCAGGAGTCTCGAAACCCAAAGTTTTTCGCGGGCGTTGATTTAGACGCAGCGGGATCTTATCCAGTTGGTATTAGTTGATCGCAGGTCGCGAACAACCTTGATTTCAGTTTGATGGAAGTCGGGAAGTCAACGAGAGCGCCCGACCTGTTCGGAGCGATGCTGTGCTGTACCGGACGGCGATCGCATCTGCATGCTGAAGTCCGCTTGCCTGCATTTGCATGGATTTGGGACCGTTGATGGCAGTTTGATGGCACGCAGTCCAGAATAGGGAATCGCTCGCTTAATCCAGCTTATTAGTTTCACATTTGCGCAATAACCTCCTTTATGATATTTTTCGGTATTCTGCGCGCATTTACATACTCCCATAAATATGGGAGCATCCTCTTATGAAGACCACTTTAGAGATTCCGGATTCGGTGTTTCGGCGCGCCAAGTCTGTGGCTGCTGCCCGCGGGATCCCCTTGCGTGAATTTGTCACGGAGGCCGTGAAGGACAAGCTTGCTTCGGACGCCAAGGCCTCGGAAAAGCCTTGGGTCAAGCACATGGGCAAGTTGAAGCATCTGCGCAAAGAGAGCGCACGGATCAACCGTCTTATCGAAGAGGACTCCGAAAAGATTTGACATGGAGATGTGGCGTTGATCGATTCGGCGTTGATCCTCGATACGAACGCCCTCTCTGCCGCTGCCGACCACGATCCTTCCGCCCTCGAAATTGTTGCCCGCGCCGCACACCTAGCCGTTCCCGTGATTGTGCTCGGTGAATACCGCCTTGGAATCGCGCAATCCCGCCACCGGGCAAGTTATGAGAACTGGCTCCGAGAATGGGTCGCCTCCGTCACCGTACTCGACATCGATGATGAGACCACTCATTCTTATGCGGTCATCGGTCTCGAACTCAAGAAGAAAGGTAAGCCTATCCCCAGCAACGATCTGTGGATCGCGGCACTCTGCCGCCAGCACTCCCTTTCACTTTTGAGCCGTGACCGGCACTTCGATCTCGTACCGGGACTGCGGCGGATTGATTGGTGATTCTTTGGCGTCGTAAAAGTTAGCAACTGCAACGAATTTGCAATCATTCGCTTAATCTCCTTAATCTCCCTTACTATATATCTTCATATTGTTGGGTTTATTTACGCCTGACGTAACGTGTACATGTTTGTACTTGTTGGCAAGTAATCATCAGCTGTCGGGACGATTCGGGCGGCAGTTCGCGCATGTTGTCGCTCGCGTTTCTCCTTTGCGGAGACGGACCTGTGGTGATTTCTAGTGGTAAGGGATATGCGTAGCACCACTCGTGCCGCTAACGGCCCTCTCGCGTTGCTTCTTCTAATTTTCTGCGCTCGCCCGGCGCGTGAAAATCATGCCCTTCGTGCGCCCCGCATCCAGAGTGAAGCCAGTCACATTGTGTTCAGCGCTCCGCGTGAAACGCAACCTCACGGGCGTCCCGCTTACTTCGAATTCATCCACCAGCGCGGGACGCAATTCATTCGTCGGGATCCCTCCCGACCGCTTGAATCCCGCCGGATCGAGCATGGCCACCAGCTTCAGTTTGCCTTCGACCATCGCGAGCCGAGAGGTCACACCAAGCTCGTCGCTCGCGTAGTCTCCCGCGTACGCACCAAGCTCCGCCGCGCTAGGCGCATAGTCCGCAATGGCTTCGTACACGGCACTAAGCTCGTCTATACCCGTGATCCGCATCTTTTTTGGAGAGCCGTTGCTCCCCGGCTCGAAAATCAGCTTAATATCCACCGGAAGCGACGCGGGCACAAATTCCGTCGCACTCCTCGCGCGCAGCTCCACCCTTTGTCCGATCCGGTATTGAGCTCTTGGAGAGTCTAAAATCTCCGCCGCCAACTGGTGATTCCGCGTCGAAATCCGAACCACTGCTCCCTTGGCTGGGTCGCGATATGTTCCCGTCAAGGCGTGCAGCTGCGCGTCCGACAACGCTGGGACGGCAGCACTAGCCGTTCCCGGTGCTGCGGTCTTTTCTGCAGGCTTTAGCAAGCTCGCCAGATAAATGTCCGCAACGTTATGCGCTTTTTTTGAGGCGCTAGCATCACTCCGATTGCACAAGCACGCCACCGAGAAATGCTGCTCCGGAAATCGCAGCAACTCCGCGCGATAGCCGCCCCATGCTCCTCCGTGACGCACCGTGTGTAGACCGCGGTAATCGTCGATAAACAAGCCCTTCGCGTAGTCCTGGACTTTGCCGCTGTTCAACTTTCCTTGCTCTTGGAATTCCGTCAGAAATCCTTTTCCGCCAACCTGCGCGCTGTAGAAATTCTCATCCCACTTTTGCAAGTCTTCGACAGTCGTGTGCACCGCGCCATCTCCGGTTTGCTCGAAATACGAGACGTTTAAGGTGTAGCCGTTTTTGTTCTCCTTGGGATCGTAAGCCAGTGCCCGGTCTGAGATGAGGGCCGTGTGGTCGTCGCGATACTGGGTATGCGTCATTCCTAGCGGCGCAAAAATATTCTCTGCCGCAAATTCGCGCAGTGTGTTGCTGCTGACGCGCTTCACGATCAGCGATAGCAGAAAAAATCCCGTGTTGCTGTAGAGAAACTCGCTTCCCGGCACGAAGTTCAGCGCCTTCTGCCGGGTGATGATTTGCAGGGCGTCCTCGTCGGTCGTCACGCTGTCAATATTGATTCCTGCTAGGTCCATCAGCGTCAGGTAGTCGCGCAGCCCGCTGGTGTGATTTAGGAGATTGAGGATCGTGATTGTTTTCCCGTAGTCGGGCAATTCGGGAACGTATTGCCGCACATCGTCGTTGACCGACAGCTTCCCCTGCTTTTCCAGCAGCAGAATGCTCGTTGCCGTAAATTGCTTGGAAGTCGAGCCGATGTCGAAGACGCTTTGCGGTGTTATGGGGACGCGTTCCTCGATGTTCGCCAGTCCATAGCCCTTCGTCAGGATGATTTTCCCGTCGCGGTAGACGGCCAGCGCGCATCCAGGCGACCCCGCCTTCGTGTAGTCCGCAAACACTTCGTCCACGGCAGCCTCAGTTTTGTCTTGCGCTGTGCCCGCTTCGGCCGCTGCCCATGCCCTAGCCCCAAGTGCACACGCCGCAGCACTGATCCAGACTTTTGTCCAAGTCTTCATGTGCACTCTCCTCGGTTTGTTGCTGCGCGCCGAGTCTATCTTCTTCCCCGCCGTGCATCAATCGTCCGGGCGTTCTCATAGCCGTCGTCTGGGCAAGGAGGGGTAGTTCGGTTTCGCTTGGTTACCGTAGAGCGGTCGGCCGTGACAGTGTAGGATTCTAACCAAGTGCGCAGCTTTCGTTGCTTATCTGAGATAGACTGTCTATGGTGAAAATGAGGAAGGACGTCAAAACAAGGGTTACGCTGAGGCGTGAACATCGTCATAAGGCGAAGCTCTGGTGTGGACCGGGCTGCGACAAGCAAGGTAGATATAATCGAGAGTCCGCTTGAGTTCTGGCGAACAACAGGGTTTCGAATCGTTCGTGGTGAAAAAGCCTGACCTAGCTTGCGTGGGGTATCTGGACTTCTGTGTAGCTGCCAGGTGTGGCAGCGTTCACGGCAGCGACGACACGACCGACATGCGGGCGCAAGATCGGCCATTGCGCGTTTTCGAGGACAAGAATGGCAATCCTTGGCCTCGTTAAGTTCTGTTGGTAGCGGATGTTCTTGTCGGCCGTGATAAAAACCTCAAAGCCCGCGGCTTCCGCTTCCTGAAGCAGGGCTCCATTCGCGAGCGTTTCCCATCCGCGCTCCACAGCTTCGACGACCGTGTGGGCCTTGAGCGCGTATCGCAGAGGCGCTGGCGTGCTGTGATCAAACAGAACGGGCATGTACCGGGGAAGCAGAGCCCGGCTCGGGTGGAACCGGCGGGTCGAGACTTCGTGCCGCGAATTCGAGGACGGTCACGATCTGCTTTCGCGTGAGGTGATGCCATTCCATGATTTCTGCGATCGACGCGCCGGCTTCGAGGTTCTCGAAGACAAGCGAAACGGGCATGCGTGTGTTTTTGAACACCCAAGCACCGCTTACCTTTCCTGGGATGCTTTCCACCGCTGGGCATTGTGACCAGTCGAGCGTCATAGTTCTTGTTCCTTTCTTTCAGTCTATCTCAAAACAACGCTCCAGCAACCGGCCATGATCGAAGATTTTGAATCCGCGGATTGCTGGAAGAATATCGCGGACCTACAGGAGGATTTTGGACTTATGACTGAATGGTGCGCCTTACAGCTTCCCGGAAGCGAAGAGCGATCTCGGGAGCTTCTGCAGTAACGAGGTAATAGCGGAACTGACGAACGATGTCGCCGCTGGGGGTCTTGCACAAAAGATAGATGAGGTCGCCTTGCTGGGGACGAATCGAGAACCCACGGTCCGCATAGTCATACGGATCCTGGCTTTGGCCGTTAGCGTTCGGGCTGCCGGCCCGCGCGCCGCGACGTTCCGCCTCCAATCGCTCGACTACCGCACGGACTCGTTCATCCTGGATTACGCTTCTTAAAGTTTCATTCAACAAAGTATTCGGCATGAATCTCTCTTTCTGTAGGTCTGTCCTTTTCAGGTTTTGATGTGCGCCTGCGGGCGCGCCGCTATTTTCCCAGTATCTCGGCTGCAGCCTGATCAAGAATTTTGGCAATCCGCTTCGCTTCCTCGGGATTGCACCCGTGTTTGCGGCGCAGCGCGTGCTTCAGAGCGTGGCGCGCACGATGCACTTCATCGGAAGCACCTCCGTCAGAATCGCCCACGCCGGCAAATGCTTCGCGTACCTGTTCCATTCGTCCTCCAATTCGCGCCAGAGCATCGAGAATCGCTTCGGCGTTCGCGCGGTTTGCTTCCAGATGGGCCTTGCCCTCGGGCGTAATGCTGTAGAGCTTCCGCGTACCCTGCTGCTCCACGCTGGTGTGACCGATCTCATGCAGGTAAGTCAGCGCGGGATAAATCACACCCGGGCTGGGCGTATAGAATCCCCCCGAACGTTCTTCGACCGTCTTGATCAGTTCGTATCCGTGCGCTGGTTGTTCGGCGAGCAGCGCCAGTATCACCAGTTGAATGTCGATCGCGTCGAGCTTGCGGCCGCCGGGAAAATCGCCGCCGGCGAAGTCGCCCATAAATCCGGGGCCTCCACGACGGAACCCGCGGCGCCCGTGATGACGTCCGTGTCGTCGCGGGTGTTCTCGTCCGCGTCCTCGAGCGTGCTCTCGGTCGCGTTTTCGACCGTGTTCGCGGCCGAAGCTGCGATTCGAAACGTGTGGAGGTTAAGAAATCTTCGAATACGACGGTCTTGTAAACCATTGCCGCTGGAACCTTTTTGTTCTTTAACTGCAAGGGAGAATAAGTCCTCCAAAATCGACGCGAGCTCTCCTCGGAATTTGCTGCGACGGTTGGGAAAAGCGCCGCCTCTCGTCCCAACAGCAATATTGTTTGCCTATTGAGGTCGTCCCAGCTGGGCCTTGCGCCATCAGCCGTGCCTCAAAGGTAAGACGCTTGTCTCTTCGGTCATCGCCTCGAAGATAGCGAGAGGGGAAGCACTTGAGTAATCAACTTCAGCGATTAGCTTTTCGCGAGTTGACATGTGATCGCTGGGAGCTACGAGCTGAAAAAGCTGAGAGCAATTTTGCGTTCCGGGGCGGGCGGGAATATGCTAAAACGAGAACCAAGAAGGCCCATCTGGGACACGGGATCTCCGGCAACGGGGCTTGAATGGAAGTTCAAGCCTGGAGAATTTTACCGAACGGATCGACTTCCGGACCAACTTTTTGGCAGCGGTCATTCTCTCAACATCAATGGAGTACCTGAAAGTGGAGAACAGTCATCGTGGAGCTTTCAGAATATGTGCTTGAACCCCTCCGAAAGGATGAGGAGTTCATCCTGTACCGGGGCCAGCACCCGAACCAGGTAGACGCACCGTCTGTTCTCCTACTAGCGCCTGTTTCAACACGCCCCGCGCCGGAAAGCCTCAAGAGGATGGAGCACGAATACTCGTTGAGGGCTGACCTGGACCCATCATGGGCGGTTCGGCCCCTCGCTCTCTCCCAGCTCAACGGGCAGATGATACTCGTGCTCGAGAACCCTGGCGGTGAACCTCTCGATCGACTCATTCAGGGACCGATGGAAATGACGCAGTTTTTGCGCTTCGCCGTTGGTCTCGCAACCGCACTCACCCGGTTACACAAGCGGGGTCTGATCCACAAAGACATCAAGCCGCCCAATGTTCTCGTTAACTCCGCGACCGGCCATGTCTGGCTCTTGGGCTTTGGTATCGCTTCGCGCCTTCCGCGTGAGCACCAGTGGCCCGAACCTCCCGAGTTCATCGCCGGAACACTCCCCTACATGGCGCCAGAACAGACCGGACGAATGAATCGCTCGATCGATTCGCGGAGCGACCTTTACGCCTTCGGCGTCACGCTTTACGAAATGCTGACGGGTAGGCTTCCCTTTACGGCTTCCGATCCGATGGAATGGGTGCACTGCCACATCGCCAGACAGCCCGCGCCGCCCAGCGAGCGGTTGAAGAATGTCCCAGCCTCAGTCTCTGCGATCATCATGAAGCTACTCGCCAAAACTGCTGAGGAACGCTACCAGACAGCGGTTGGCGCTGAGAGCGATCTTCGGCGCTGCCTTGCTGAATGGGAAACTCAGCGCCTCGTCGACGAATTCGCGCTTGGCGAACACGACACGCCAGACCGGATGCTGATTCCAGAGAAACTATACGGGCGAGAATCCGAAATCGAAGCCTTGGTTGCTGCCTTCGACCGTGTTGTAGCAGGCGCCAGACCGGAGTTGGTTCTTGTTTCCGGATATTCCGGCATCGGCAAGTCCTCCGTCGTCAATGAGCTTCATAAACGGCTAGTTCCGCCGCGCGGCCTGTTCGCATCGGGTAAATTCGACCAGTACAAGCGCGACATCCCGTATGCCACCTTGGCACAAGCGTTTCAGACGCTTTTGCGTCCGCTTTTGACGAAAAATGAGACTGAGCTGGGCAAATGGCGCGATGCGCTTCAAGATGCGCTAGGTCCGAACGCAAAGCTCATTGTCAACCTTGTTCCTGAATTGCAACTGATCATCGGAGAACCCCCGCCGGTCGCCGACCTTCCACCGCAAGACGCACAACGCCGATTCCAGTTCGTCTTTCGGCGATTCATCCGAGTGTTCGCAAGACCCGAGCATCCGCTTGCTTTGTTCCTCGACGATCTGCAATGGCTCGATTCGGCAACTCTCGACTTGATCGAGGATCTTCTAACGCAATCCGATGTACCGCAGTTGATGTTGATCGGCGCCTATCGCGACAACGAAGTCGATTCTTCCCACCCGCTGACGCGCAAGCTGGATGCGATGCGCAAGGCCGGCGCGCCTGTGCAAGAGATCGTTCTTGCTCCACTAACACGTGCAGACGTGGCTGTTTTAATCGCGGATTCTTTTCACACCGAACCCGAGCGTGCTGCCGCGCTGGCAGAGTTGATCCACGAAAAGACGGCTGGCAATCCGTTTTTCGTTATTCAGTTCATTTCTGCACTTGTCGAGGAGGGTTTACTCACATTCGATTACGGCGAAGGGCAATGGTCCTGGGACCTGAATACCATTCGCGCCAAGGGTTATACGGACAATGTGGCCGACCTCATGGTCGGTAAGCTGAAACGGCTGCCGATCGAAACGCAGCAAGCATTGCAGCTACTTGCATGCCTGGGTAACCGCGCGGAGTTCGCCCTTCTCGAAATGGTTTCCCAGCAGTCGAGCGACGAAATGCACGCCCGGTTTTGGGAAGCTACCAGGACTGGATTAGTTTTCCGCTCGGGTAACGCCTACTGGTTTCTCCATGATCGGGTGCAGGAAGCAGCTTATTCTTTGATCCCACAAGATTCGCGAGCAAATGCCCACCTCCGGATAGGGAGGTTGATAGCTGCCGCGACGCCTTCCGACAAGCTGCAGGAAAAAATCTTTGAGATCGTGAACCAGCTCAATCGCGGCGTGCCACTCGTTACGTCCGACGCAGAGCGGTTGCAAATCGCCGAGTTGAATCTGATCGCGGCTCGCCGCGCACGGGCGAGCACCGCTTACAAATCGGCACTGGTCCATCTGGCCGCGGGAGAAGCCTTGCTCTCCGAGGAGCACTGGGAGACGCACCATGACCTCAGGTTTCCTTTGGCTCTGCACCGGGCGGAGTGCGAGTTCCTGACCGGTGAGTTTCTCGCCGCCGACGGGCGTCTTTCAAGATTGCGACTGAGGGCCATCGGCTCGGCAGATCTCGCCGCCGTAGCCTGCCTGCGGATAGCGCTCTACACCACGGACCGCATCGATCGCGCGGTCGAAGTCGGAGTGGAGCAGCTCCGAACATTTGGAATCGAATGGTCGGCTCATCCCAGTGAAGAGGAGGTACGCGCGGAATACGATGAACTCCGGCAGCGCGTCGGCGAGCGTCCGATCGAGACTCTCGTCGATCTGCCGTCGATGAGGGATGCGGATTTCCTCGCGCTCATGGAAGTCTTGTTGGCCATCCTCCCGGCCGCGTTGTTTACCGAGAGGAAGATCCATGACCTCGCCGTCCTCCGCATGGCGAACCTCAGCCTGGAGCATGGTTACTGCGATGCATCACCCCTAGCGTTCGGCCAGTTGAGCATGACGATCGGTCCTCGCTTCGGCCAATACCGAGACGGCTTCCGCTTCGGCCATCTGGGTGTCGCGCTTGTGGAGCGCGAGGATCTCGCGCGTTTTCGCGGCAAGGTCTACTGTGTCGTCGGCTACCATGTCTTGCCATGGACTCAGCCTATCCAGGCCGCGTCCTCGATGATACAGCGCGCGCTCGACCTGGCTCAAGAAACAGGCGATCTGCTGTTTGTGGCCCATTGCCAGACTCACTTGATCTCGCTAGGCCTGGCATCGGGAGCTCGCCTGGACGAACTGGACGTGGAAGCTGAACGCTATCTCCAGGCCACCCGCCAGCTGCGCTTCAGCCTCATCATTGACACCATGACGACGAAGCTGGCACTGATTCGCACACTCCGCGGCTTGACGCCCCAATTCGGCTACCTCGACGATGTGCATGTTAATGAGCTTCGGATGGAGCACCACTTATCCGGCAACCCTATGCTGGTGATAGCCGCCAGCTGGCACTGGATTCGAAAGATGCAGGCGCGTTATCTTGCGGGCGACTATGCGGCAGCTGCGGATGCCTTATCGAAGGCCCAACCGCTGGGCGGCGACCCCTTTTCCCAGCATTTCGAAGCAGCAGAGTTTTGGTTCTATGGCGCGCTTTCGCACGCGGCATCTTGGGATTCCGCGCCTCCCGATGAAAAACAGCGGCATTCCGAGGCTCTAAAAGCTCACCAGGACCAGCTCGTCATCTGGGCGCGGAACTGCCCTGAGAATTTCGAAAACCGCGCCACGCTGGTAAGCGCGGAGATCGCACGCATCCAAGGCCGCGAGCTCGAGGCCGAGCACCTTTACGAACAAGCCATCCGGTCGGCGCACGAAAACGGCTTTGTCCACAATGAGGCGATCGCCAACGAGCTCGCCGCGCACTTCTACGCGGCACGTGGTTTCGAGAAGATCGCGCATGCATATTTGCAGGATGCCCGGTACGGCTACTTCCGTTGGGGAGCCGATGGTAAGGTACGGCAACTCGATCAGTTATATCCGCACCTGAGGGAGAAAGAGCCGACGAGCACGATCGGGGCGCCGGTCGAACACCTAGATCTCGCTACCGTTATCAAAGTCTCGCAAGCAGTTTCGAGCGAGATCGTCCTGGAGAAACTGATCGACACACTGATGCGCACAGCGATTGAACACGCGGGTGCTGAGCGAGGTATGTTGATTCTTCCGCGAGGTGTTGAGAAGCGGATAGAGGCGGAAGCCACTACCAGCGGCGACACTGTCATCGTGCGCCTGCGAGATGTGTCCGCGGCTGGGGCCGGGCTGCCAGAGTCAATCGTCCGTTACGTCGTGCGCACCCGAGAGAGCGTGATTCTCGACGATGGCTCAGCACGGAACGCTTTTTCCGCGGATACGTACATCCGTCAGCATCGCGCCCGTTCAGTTCTCTGCTTGCCTTTGATTAACCAGACCAGACTCATCGGGGTGCTGTACCTCGAAAATAACCTGGCCCCCCACGTCTTCAATCCGACTCGGATCGCGGTGCTGGAGCTGCTGGCTTCGCAAGCCGCCATTTCACTTGAAAATGCCAGCCTCTATTCTGATCTGCAACGCAGCGAAGCTTTCCTGGCCCAAGGACAGAGCATAAGTCACACGGGTAGCTTGGGATGGGACGTTTCGAGTGGAGAAATCTTCTGGTCCGATGAAACCTACAATATCTTTGAACAGGATCGAGCGGTTACGCCCAGATTGGACTTGATACTCCAGCGAATTCATCCCGCCGACAGAGATCTCGTGCGGCAGAGTATCGACAGCGCTTCGGGGACAGGGGCAAATCTTGATTTTGAGCGTCGCTTGTTGATGCTCGACGGTTCCGTCAAGCACCTCCATGTTATCGCACGCGGCTCGAAGACTTCGGCTGAGAATCTCGAATTTGTGGGCGCCGTAACCGACGTGACCGCAGCAAAGCAAGCGGAAGAGGAACTGCGCCACCGCGAAGCAGAGTTGCTCGAAGCGCAGCGATTGAGCCATACAGGCAGCTGGAAACATGACATCGCTTCGGGGAGAGTTATAGTCTCGCCGGAAGTGTATCGAATATTCGGCGTGAGACCCGATGAGGTTCAGTCGAACACGGAATTTTGGCTCAATAGAAATCATCCTGAGGACGCAAAACGGGTTCAGGAACTTTTCGAAATGTCCGAAATCCAAAAAATAGACTATGAAACGGACTACCGCATTGTTCTTCTCGACGGAGCTGTCAAGTACCTCCATGCGATCGGACATCCTATCGTCAATGAGAAAGGCGACCTCGTAGAGTTTGTCGGAACGGTGATGGACGTCACCGCGGCAAAGCAAGCGGAGGAGAAGATCCGGCAAAGCGAAAGCGAGCTTCGACAGATCCTGGAGTTGGCGCCGCAGCACGTCTATGTGTTAGGGCCTGATCCCGACCGCACCAATCTTTATGCCAATCAAGCCGCGCTCGATTATCTCGGTCTTACCTTTGAGGAGTGGCGGACCGTTCGTCGCAGACTGTCTCATCCAGATGATTGGGCACGCGTGATGAGCGAAGCTCAACGTAACTTCTCGAGCGGCCTCCCGCACGAAACCGAACTACGTCTCCCGAGAAATGACGGACAGTATCGCTGGTTTTTCTTCCGCTGGAACCCGATACGCGATGACCAGGGACGCGTCACACGTTGGTATGTCGCGGGGACCGATATCGAGGATCGCAAACAGACTGAGCAGCTACTCCGGAACGAGAACGTTGCGTTACGCGAGCAAATCGATCGGGCATTTATGTTCGAGGAAATTGTGGGCTCGTCATCGGTGCTGCAAACCGTGCTCTCCAGCATTGTGAAAGTGGCCCCCACCGATTCCACGGTGCTGATCACGGGCGAAACGGGCACAGGAAAAGAACTGATTGCTCGCGCCATACACAAGCACTCCAAACGTTCTGGCCAGGCGTTCATCAGCGTAAACTGTGCGTCGATTCCTTCCTCCTTGATCGCGTCGGAGCTGTTTGGCCACGAGAAAGGCGCCTTCACTGGCGCGGTGCAGCGCCGACAGGGCCGCTTTGAGCTGGCACATTCCGGTACGATTTTTCTAGACGAGGTGGGCGATCTTCCCGCAGAGACCCAGATTGCGTTGCTGCGCGTGCTTCAGGAGCGGCAGTTCGAACGAGTCGGAGGCAACCGAATGCTTCCCACCGACGTTCGCGTCATAGCCGCAACCAATCGCGATTTAACGGCTGCCATTGCCGCGGGAACGTTTCGAGCCGACTTGTTTTACCGGCTTAACGTTTTCCCGATTGAGGTGCCTCCTCTGCGCAAGCGGAAGGAGGACGTTCCGATGTTGGTGGAGTACTTCGTAAAACGGTACGCGGAGAAAATGGGGAAACAAATCCGCAAAATCGACAGGAATACGCTGAAACAGTGTCAGTTGTATTCTTGGCCGGGAAATATCCGTGAGTTGCAAAACATCGTTGAGAGATCGGTGATCCTGAGCAGCGGCGACACTTTTTCGATCGAAAAGGCTTGGCTGGCCAGCCAGGAGGCAGGTCGGCAAGAGTTGTCAGGTCCTTTGCCAGACACTCTCCAGAATCAGGAGAGAAGAATTATTGAAACGGCTCTTGCGGAAAGTAATGGGAAAGTCTCCGGCCCAGAAGGTGCGGCAGCGAAACTCGGAATTCCCCGGTCGACGCTGGAAACGAAAATTAAGCAGCTGGGGATCAAGAAGCACAGGTTTATCTCTACGGAGTAATCGGTCCCTCCTTTCCATTGCCGGGAATCCGACACTTGTCGGATTTCCGCCATACAATTTCTCCTCTAAGCCTTTCGTTTCAGTGCTTTGCATGTGGCCGCCGTGTTGCATCTTTGTCATCCGAGAGCGGCGACGGCAACAGTGCGGCAACGTCATGGCTGACTGTGCCAAACAACATAACAATGACCTTGAGGATCGAGCGATCGGTGCGGCAGGGATTCGTGGTTTTTACTCTAAGTGGGCACATGAAGGCTGAGGAGGTCGCGGAGTTGAAGACACTCTTTGATGCGGACTACAGGACCATCGTTTTGGACTTACGAGACGTGAGGCTGGCAGATCGCGACGCAGTGAAGTTTCTTATAAATTGCGAGGCGGATGGGATGAAGCTGGAGAACTGTCCGGAGTACGTCCGCGAGTGGATGGAACGGGAAAAAACTTAACCCACACCTGCAGTTGGAGACAAGAGGTCTTATCAGGGAAGGTGACAATCTCTCCGGAAGGGCTTCCAATGTACGGCATTGAACCCCAAGATGACGCATCGTCGGTCGATTTCTATTTCAGCAGGATGCATCCCAAAGATCGGCCCGAGGTCGAACAAGCTTACGCGGCGGCTTTGCTTAGAAAAACTGATTTTGAGGCGGATTTTCGGATTGTTCTTCCAGACGGAACGATCAAAAACATCCGCAGTATCGGCCGTCCCATCCTGGACGAACGCGGCGACGTCGTGGAATTTGTCGGGGCCTCAATAGACGTCACCGAACACCACCGCGCGCGAGCCGACCTCGAGAAAGCGTTTGAAGAGATCAAGCGTCTGAGAGATCACCTAAAAAACGACAACGTAGTGCTCAGGGAGCAGATCGACCAAGCGTTCATGTTCGAAGAGATCGTCGGCACCTCGTCGGCGTTGCAGGGAGTGCTTTCTCGGATAACGAAAGTTGCTCCCACCGATTCGAGCGTTCTTGTTAGTGGAGAGACTGGAACTGGTAAGGAACTCGTCGCCCGCGCGATCCATAAGCGATCTCGTCGGTCGCAACGCGCCTTCGTGAGCGTGAACTGCGCAGCTCTTGCCCCATCGCTGATTTCTTCTGAACTCTTTGGCCACGAAAAGGGCGCGTTCACCGGGGCGATGCAGCGCCGCCTCGGTCGATTTGAAGTGGCGAACGGAGGAACCATTTTCCTCGACGAAATCGGCGAGCTGTCGCTGGACACTCAGGTTGCACTCCTGCGGGTGCTGCAAGAACGTGAATTCGAACGTGTTGGCGGCACGCAACCCGTCAAGATCGATGTCCGCGTAATTGCGGCAACTAATCGCGATCTGGATGCCGCCGTTGCAAACGGGACATTTCGCTCGGACCTCTACTACAGACTGAACGTATTCCCGATCCAGGTTCCCCCGCTTCGCGAACGGCAAGACGATGTTCTGATGCTGCTGGAACACTTTGTCCATCGATTTGCCCAAAAGATGTGCAAGCACTTTAAAAAGGTCGATAAACGAACGGTCGAACTATTTCGATCCTATCCCTGGCCGGGCAATATTCGCGAACTGCAAAATGTTGTTGAGAGGTCGGTCATTGTTAGTTCTGATGGCGTGTTTTCTGTGGATGCAGCCTGGTTGTCCAGGGATTCCCGCCGTGTCAGCTTGCCGCAACAACCTGAGCCCGCAGACGTCGATGAGAACTCCAGTCGTGAACGGAGGATTATTGAGGACGCACTCGCGGGAAGTCGAGGGCGAGTGTCTGGCCCGAGCGGGGCCGCGGCGAGGCTCCGAGTACCACCTTCGACCTTGGAGCACCGCATTAAGAAATTAAGGATTCGCAAAAGCCACTTCAAACTCAGCTAGGCCTTTTCCGAGGACTGGTGAAATCGCAAGTTTCGCCAATTTCACCAAATCCACGAGCAGCTTCCTCCCTTCTTCTTCTGTCTTTTCAATCTCTTGCGAATGGTCCGCCTCTTGCAGCTGGAGTTGCTGAAGGAACGTTACGTACCGTCTCGAAACCGACGACGCAATTATGTTCTCGGATCTCAAAAAGGAGTATCACCCCTCATCTTTAGTTCTGTAGCAAGTGACACGCGTAGGGAGGAAGGTATGAAGGATCAAAAGAAAATTCGTCTGGGAATGATCGGTGTAGGCAATTGGGCCAAGTTCGCACATCTCCGGGTGCTGAGGCTTTTGCCGGAGTACGAGATCGTAGCTATCTACAACCAACGCAAGGAAGCGGCGATGGCGGCCGCTAAAGAGTATGGCATTCCTCACGTAGCCGAGAGTTTGGATGCGTTGGTGAGGGACCCATTGGTCGACCAGGTCCTGGTGCTAACCACCTCTCAGCAACATGAGGAGGGTATCCGGGCAGCCATCACTGCAGGCAAGGACGTTTACTGCGAGTGGCCGCTTACGCCGACTGCGGCCAAATCTGCCGAGCTGGCGACGCTCGCAGATACTGCCGGAGTGAAAACCCAGATTGGCTTGCAGCGACGGTTTGCACCGGCATTTCGGTATGTTCATGACCTTGTCGCGCAGGGTTATGTCGGCAAGGTTCGTTCTGCGCGGATGCACGTGAGTGTGAATATGTTCGGCGAGATCCGTGCGAATGCCGTCCGTTGGAGCTTGCCGATCGAGAACTTCATGAGCGTCGTAGCGATCTTCGGCGGACACTTCTTTCCAGTCCTCTTCTCACTGGTGGGAAAGCCGTCCAGCTTCTCGGCGCTCACGGCCAATCAGTTTCCAGAGGTCACCATTAAGGAGACAGGAGAAAAGATCCAGACGACTTCGCCAGACGAACTGTTGATGCATGGAACTCTTGCGGATGGTGGTCTGTTTTCTATCCATATCGAGGGCGGCAAGTTGAGCGGTTCCGGCGTACAGATCGATATCACGGGCGATGCAGGTGATCTCAAGATCACAAACACCTCAGCATTTGGTGGTGTCGATGAAGACTTCATTGTTACTGGGGCACAGGGGGATAGCAAGCCCTTGGAGCATCTCCCAATCCCTGCGAAGTACGAGTGGTTCCCACGGGCCGGCCTACAGACAGGCGCAGCGGAACTCGGCGACTTGTATGTGGCGTTGAGCAGAGATCGGGCCAGTGGAACACAAGTCGTTCCGACATTCCACTATGCGGTCTGGCAGCAGCAGCTCTTCGAACAGATTCAAGAGTCGTCCGAAACAGGTAAACGCATCAACTTGTGACTTTGACCGGTGTTGTCTCCAGTCTGGCGACAACGCCGGGACACACTTACATGTTTCGAGGAAAGCTATATGTCGACCAAAGTAACAGCTGCACGTATTTACAAGTATGGAGAGCCCGATGTCTTTCGTTTCGAGACCATGGATGTTCCTGATCCCGTCGGTCACGAGGTTCTGGTGCGAAACACCGTCATCGGTCTCAATTTTGTAGACATCTACTATCGCCGCGGAACATTGCCGGTCCCGGAGTTTCCAGCGATCATCGGCGACGAAGCATCCGGCGTCGTCGAAGCGGTTGGCCCGAACGTGACGCTGGTGAAGGTTGGGGACAGGGTGGCCTACGCCGATGCGTTCGGTGCGTACACGACGGTGCGTCTCTATCCTGAGGATCGCCTCACCGTAATTCCCGATGGAGTGACAGACGACCAGGCAGCCAGCAGCCTGCTCAAGGGATTGACAGCACGTTACCTGCTGAAGGAAACCGTTCAACTCCACGAAGGAGATACCGTCCTGTACCACGCTGCAGCTGGTGGAGTGGGTCAGATCTTCACACAGTGGGCAAGATCGCTTGGGATTGGCGTGATTGGAACGGTATCGACTGCGGAGAAGGCGCAAATCGCCCTCCAAGGGGGCTGTACAGCGGTAGTCAATTACAGCACGGAAGACTTCGTACAACGTACCTTCGAGTTGACTGGCGGCTTGGGAGTGAAGGCTGTCTACGACTCGGTCGGTAAGGATACGTTCCGGGGCTCACTCGCGGTACTCAAACCCCGCGGCACGCTGGTTCAGTTCGGCAATGCCTCGGGTTTTCCGGAACCAATCAATCCATTTGAGCTGGCACCCCGAGCGCTTTATCTGACATGGGCAATTTTGCCCCACTACAACAACACTCCAGAAGCTCTCGCTGCCTCTTCGGCCGATCTCTTCCACGCCATACAGTCGGGAATCCTCAAGGTCAACCCAACGAACGTCTATCGTTTTGATCAACTGGTCCACGCGCATCAGCAACTCGAACAGCGACGCACCATCGGCGCAACAGTACTGCACGTCTAGACACCGAGCAATGACGGGAGAAAATCAATGAATCAAGCATTGCAAGACGTAGTCGAACACCGTCGCACGACGAATGCCTTCAAGCCAATGCGGGCAGCTCGCGGACTATTCCGCCTTGGAAGGGCGTCTCTCGCCCTCAGCGTCAGCTTTGCCTAAATCCGGATTGTCAGGAGAACACATGATCTACGAACTGCGTCTTTACAGAGTTATGAATGGCCGCATGGCGGACCTGCTGACACGCTTCGAACATCACACCGTGCCGATAATGGCCCGCCATGGCTTCCTGCAAGTCGGGTTCTGGACGACGATCGTTGGTCGCTCGGAACAACACCTCACTTATCTGCTTGCATGGGAGTCGCTTGCACAGCGCCAAGAAAAGTGGGATGCGTTTTTGTCAGACCCTGCATGGCTGGCCATCCGTAAATCGACAGAGGAGAACGGCCCTTTGATCTTCGATATCGAAAACTCTCTCTTGAGACCAACGAACTTCTCAGCAGCCAAATGACAAGTCACCGTTTGTCATCCTGCTACGAGCTGATCGTCGCTCTGCTACTTCAGGGGCTGATCCATAGATACGGACCAGCGCTCTTTCGGCTAGCCGTGCAGCATCAATGAAACCCGATGCCATGGCTTCTTTCTCCGACGAACGCCATTGATGATCTGAAGATCGGACTCTATGAATCGGGAATCGTCACAAGGAGGCTTGAAGGCGATCGTGCGCGACGCCAAGAAAGGCGAGACCTGCTCAAAACAGGAGCGTGTTACGTCATGTTCCCCGAGAATGCGGGCTTCACCAAGACCAAAGAACTAGCAATTAACAGAGGGAATGAATATGAAACAAGATATGGCAGCACGATCAGCGAATCGTTCGCTTACCAGCAAGGCCGTCACGTACAAGGCTCTAGGCGGCCCCGAGGTCATCCAATTCGTGGAACGCACGGTTCGGGCACCTGCGGCCGGTGAGGTCCGTATGGAGGTGAAGGCGGCAGCAGTCAATCCGATCGACATCCTTTTCCGTGATCCAGGTTTTGCCAATCTGACTTCAAATATCGTGCCGGGTATGGATGCCGCAGGAGTCATCGAATCTGTCGGGTCCGGCGTATCGCGTCTACATCCCGGCCAGAAGGTGATAGCGGCAGTCAATCCAGTGCGCCCCGAAGGCGGCGCGCAGGCGCAGCACATCGTGGTGCCCGCTGCCTCGGTCGTTCCGATACCGGAGGGTGTTTCTTTGGCGCAGGCTTCTATCCTGTTGATGACTGGGCTGACTGCGCTCAACGCGCTGGAATTTGCTGGGCTGAAGAAGGGTCAGATCTTAGCCGTGAGCGGTGGCGCTGGGCTTCTGGCTCAATACGCGATCGCGGCCGCGAAACGGCAGGGAATAAAGGTCATCGCCGACGCCAAGCCAGCAGATGCCGAGATGGTACGCCGCTACGGCGCCGATATCGTGGTCGAGCGTGGGCCCGGCTTCGCCAAGGCGATCCGCCGGGAGCTGGCCAATGGCGTCGACGCGCTGCTCGACACGGCGTCCCTTGGGGAAGAGTCCTTTGGCGCCATCCGTGACGGGGGCATCTACATTCCGGTTCGCGGCTGGGGAGACCATCCCGCCGAGCGTGGAATCAAGATCAAGCCGATGACGGTATCCAGTGTCCTCGAACGTACCGAATGGCTCGAACTGCTCCGCAAGATGGTTGCAACCGGGGAGATAAAGCTGCGCGTTGTTGAGGAATACGCGCCCACGAAAGCTGCAGATGCGCAGCGCGCGCTCGTCGCCGGTAGCCCTCGGGGGCGGCCGGTAATCCTCTTCTAGCGACCCTGCCATCATGCAGGCCAGGCCATTCGGCCCGTTCAGTTTCGGGTGATTGGCGCTTAATGCCCTCACTGCTGCACTCGCCGCGCCGCCGGTGGTGACGTCGCCGGGAACGATATCTGCCTTTTCAATCTCTTGCGAATGGTCCGCTTCTTGCACCTGGAGTTGCTGGAGGAGACGTTACCTACGTCTCGGAACCGACGACTCAATTATGTTCTCGGATCTCAGAAGGGTAAGCGTAAGAGCGAATTGAGACTTCCGTTTTTCGCACCCCTCAAAGTACCGTCCATACCAAAAAGAAAGAGGAACAAAACAATGATTCAACCCCCCACAGAAGTCGTAAGGCAATTCCTGGCGAGCACCACAAATCCAACGATTGTCAAAAGTCTCGTTGCAGAGGATGCGACCTACGTGTCGCTCAACTATGACAATCCCGATCTCAAAAAGATCATGCCGTGGACCGGCACCGGCAAAGGTCCCCAGGCATTCATTGACACGTTTACGCGCGTCGGTCAGTTCTGGCAGATTCTGGCTTTCTCTCCCGAAGAACTGTTCGGCGCTGGGGAAAACGTCGCCGTCTTTGGCCGATTCACCTACAAATCGAAGACGCAGGGAAAAACCGTCGAATCTCCCTTCTCGATTCTTTCCCGCGTGCATGATGGCAAGATCGTTTACTTCCAATTCATGGAGGACACCTTCGCGACGGCAGCCAGCTTCAAATCCGGCGGAAGTTCGATATTTCATAGCGATCCGAATGGAAAGGAGATCGAGATCTGATAGGGATCGGTAGTGTGCGCTCCGGTACGAAGAATGGAAGGCTAAGCGCGTCACGCCGTTTCGCACCAAGCTGCGCCAGCACGCGATCCAGGAAAGTTGTCAATTGTGAAACTATTTGAAAAGGAGAAACAAAATGGAAAAGCCACTTCAAACTCAGCTAGGCCGTTCCCAAGAACTGGTGAAATCGCAATTTTCGCCAATTTCACCAAATCCACAGCCAGTTTTCCGCCCTTCTTCTTCTGTCTTTTCAATCTCTTGCGAATGGTCCGCCTCTTGCACCTTTGCTGAGCGAGACGTGACGTACCGTCTCGAAACCGACGACTCGACTATGTTCTCGGTTCTCAGAAAGGCGTGATCAACATGCTCAATACAATCCTCGGCGCACGACTAAGCTGGCACTTTGCCAACGGCTGGATCTTCGAACCTGCCATCGTCGGGCCCGACATCGTCGACTACACCCTGAAAGCGGGGCCACACGCTGGACGGCATGCCATCCAGCACTTCTACTATCAGCGGGTAGCTCCGGGAGTCGAGACCACGGTCTGGTACGAGGAAAGTGGCGCGCTCGTCCATATTACCTGGTACTTAGAGACACAAACGGTGCACCGATTCGCGGCCCTTCCTGCCTGGCTGGCAGAAGATATGACCGTTTATAAGGGTGACAACCAAGACCCCGCGTTCATTGAGAAAATCAAAAAGCTTATTTCGCAGCGGCAGGATTATCCCCGGCACATCCTGAACGATGAGGGCTATTTCAGAGTGATCTGATCGTCCCATGCCGGGAGGCTTGGCAAGTCGATTTCTAATTTTTGAGACTACATCTTAGATCGGCGGAGTAATAGACCGTAATTGTTAGCTGACCAAGAAAATAAAACTGGATATGCCACTGAAAGTTGAAGGGAGAGACTTCAATGAACTTCGAATCACGCAATCCGGCAACGGGTGAACTGCTGGGTGTCCATCCGGAACACGACAAAGCAGAGATCGAGGTACGGTTGCAGCGCGCTTGGGACGGCTGGCGACGGTGGTCCCGCACTCCATTGCGGGAGCGAATCGCTTTCCTCACTCGGCTCGCCGAGCTGTTAGAGCAGCGGGTCGAGAGCTACGGACGCCTAATCACCGCTGAGATGGGCAAGCCGCTGGCGGACTCCATTTTCGAGATCAAGAAATCTGCTTGGGCCGCCCGCCACCTCGCCGAAACGGGGGAGGCTTATCTCGAGCCACAGCCCGTCTCAGGCATACCGGCGCAGATCATCTACGAATCGATAGGGCCGATATTCTCCGTTCAGCCGTGGAACGTACCCTTCTGGCAGGTGCTGCGCTTCTTCAACACCACAGCTTTGGTCGGCAATACCGCGCTCATCAAGCACGCCGAATCGGTCCAAGGCTGCGCCGAGGCGCTGGAGACCCTGGTGCGCGACGCCGGTGGCCCCGAAGGACTCTATGTCAACCTTGCAATCCCGGTTGAGGCGTGTGCCGCCGTCATCGCCGATCCGCGGGTGCGGGCCGTCACCGTTACCGGCAGCGTCCGCGCCGGACGCGCTGTTGCGGCGGAAGCCGCCCAAGTCGGAAAAAGAGCGGTGCTGGAACTCGGCGGTTCCGATCCATTCATCGTTCTGGGGGACGCCGATCTTGCGAAAGCCGTGCAGCTCGCCGTGACGTCGCGCTACTTCAACAACAGCGAGGGTTGCATTTGCGCCAAGCGTTTCCTGGTGGCGGAGTCCCTGTTTGACAACTTCACCAAGGCGTTTGTCGAACAGTCGAAGGCGCTTCCCATGGGCGATCCCATGAAGGAAGGCATCAAGATCGGCCCACTGGCCAGCTCCGGTGCCCGCAAGAACCTCCATCGCCAGGTGCTCGACGCGGTAAAGGTTGGAGCGCGCATTCTCACTGGCGGTGAGATCCCCGCCGGCACCGGCAATTTCTATCCGCCGACTGTGCTTGTGGGGCTGCCGCCCGAGGCGGCGGTCGCCAAGGAAGAATTCTTTGGTCCCGTGGCTATGATTTTCCCCTTCAAGACCGACGACGAGGCGATTCACCTCGCCAATATCACTGACTTCGGTCTCAGCGCTGCGGTCTGGAGCCGTGACCTCGTCAGGGCCCGTCGCGTTGCCGGCGAGATCGAATCCGGAATGGTATTTATCAATGATTTCACTCGCTCCGATCCCCGCGCACCGTTCGGAGGCGTCAAGGCCTCAGGGTATGGGCGCGAGCTTGGCGCTCCCGGCGCACGCGAACTTACCAACCCAAAACTGATCTGGCAGGGTGCCTGAACAACAGTACGCGCCGAATACCAACTGACGCGCTCGACGTCGACCCGGTGAATGATTCGTCGTCGGGCCGAGAAGCAACATCACGCACGTCGCGGACAACATCGAGAGGAACAAGTCGAATCTTCGGATGTGAGTAGTAAGACGAAAAAGAGGATGCCATGGTCAGCAATCAGTCAATGTCGTCTCCGCCGCCTGAGGCAGCAGCCTTGAGCCCACACCAGCCCGAGGCTCCGCTCCGAGAAATCGTCGTCTTCATCCATGGGCATACCAAGGCGGGAGGCATGTTGGAGTTCGCCGGCGAACTGGCCGAGGAGCACGGCGCGCGCCTGATCGGTGTATTCCTGCAGCCGGAGCCCACGATTACGCCGGCGGAAACTTTCGCCCGCGGCACGGGCATGCAACGCGTAAGCGAGTCACACCGCTCACAACTCGAGAGGATCGACGCAGACTACCGAGATCTGTTCGGGGACATCGTGCGTCGTCACGGACTCCCGCCAGACTCGGAGTGGAGGTCGCTGCCCTACTTCAGCGGCGAGGTGGGCGTGCATGCATACTACGCGGACGTGGTGGTGGTCGCTCAACCGCGGCCTGATGGCCGGACGGATCGCGCTCCTGGCCTCGCGGAGTCCCTTATCCTGACTTCCGGCCGGCCGATCATCGTGTTTCCGTCAGTCAGCACAGTATCCCGGATCCGCCGCATTCTCGTGGGATGGAATGCCAGACGCGAGTCCATCCGGGCCGTGGCCGACGCGATGCCGGCGCTTATGAAGGCCGAGGCAGTCGAGGTCTTAGTGGTCGACCATGAGCGTACGGCTGGTCACGGCGAGGATCCGGGGGCAGAGGTCGCACGGCACTTGGCGCGTCGCGGTGTGAAGGTGGAAACACGGCACTTGTCATCGGCCAAAGAAAAAGAAGAGGTGGGTCACCTTCTTCTCTCGCAAGCTGCCACTTTCGGTGCCGATCTACTTGTTATGGGCGCCTATGGCCACTCCCAGCTAAGGGACTGGATGTTCGGTCGCGTCACGCGGACGGTCCTGCGGGAGGCGGGCCTACCGGTCCTGATGTCCCGATGAGCATAGAAGCGATTAGCGGAGCAAAAACGACGAGCTCTTCAGCCAATCGTCTGGTTGCGGAGGAAGATGCATCGCTGGTTGCTGCCGCGAAAGCCAGGGACACTCGCGCGTTTGAGCTGCTGGTCGAACGGAACGAGCGAAAGATTTTTTCAATGGCTCAGCGCATAACCCGCAATCGGGAAGACGCCGAAGATGTCGTGCAGCAGAGCTTCCAAAAAGCGTTCATCAATTTGCAAAAGTTTGAGGGCGACTCCTTATTCTCCACGTGGCTGACACGGATTGCGATCAACGAGGCACGTATGTTGTTGCGCAGGAGGCGTGGGTCGCGTGAGGTGCCGATCGAAGAATCAAGCATGAAGGCCGAAAGTGCGCTGCCGCTGGAGTTTCCGGACTCGGCCCCAAACCCTGAAGACAGCTGCTTGGATCGAGAACAGGAGCAAGTTCTGTCCGCAGCTTTGAATAAGTTGAGGCCAGGAATACGGAAAGCAATCGAGCTGCGGGATCTTGGCGAGCTATCCACAGGAGAGACTGCTCTGGTCATGGGCCTCTCTGTCGCGGCAGTAAAAGGCCGGGTCTTCCACGGCCGGAGGAAATTGCGCGAGACATTAAGCCAGAGTCTGCAGGCAAGTAAATAGGAGAGACCACAAATGAGCAGCCACGTCCGTATTCTCGGCATCGCGGGAAGTCTCCGTCGCGGCTCCTACAATCAGGCTGCGCTCCGCGCCGCCAAACTACTTGTCCCGGAGAATAGTGAGATCGACCTCTTTCAGCTTGATGATATTCCGATGTTCAATGAGGATGACGAGAAGCGCCCGCCATCGTCAGTGCTGGAACTGAAGAAGCGCATTCGCCGCGCCGATGCTCTTCTGATCGTAACGCCCGAATACAACTACTCCATCCCTGGAGTCTTGAAGAACGCGCTCGATTGGGCCTGTCGGCCCCAGGGGGACAGCGCCTGGTCTGGGAAAGCAGCGGCGATCATGGGTGCGTCTCCCGGCGCAATCGGAACCGCTCGGGCCCAATACCATCTGCGGCAGATCCTTGTAGCTCTCAACTTGTTTACCCTGAATCAGCCTGAGGTCGTTATCGCGGATGCTGCACACCGATTCGATGAGAACGGCAATCTGATCCATGAGCCGACTAAACAATTGATTCGGGAACTGCTAAAGAATTTGGTGGACTGGACCCGCCGAATTTCGCCTACACCGGAAAGTATTCCGGCATCCAGCACGGCAACTGCCCGGCATCCGCTTAGCGGCGGCGCGCCCGCTTGACTCCGACCGGAGTGAGAGCTCGCTGTTTTCGGCCGCGTGAAAAGTAGCCTAGTTCGTTATTACAGAGTCTCAACTGAGGAGGAAAGTTCGATGAGCAAGAACACAACACAGATTAAAGCCGCGGTGGTGCGCGAGAAAGGTGGACCTTTTAACGTCGAAACCCTAACTTTGGAAGCCCCGCGCCGAGACGAAGTATTGGTCAAGGTCGTGGCCACCGGCTTGTGCCACACAGATATGGTTGCGCGTGACAAGGGCTACCCCGTACCGCATCCAATCGTGCTTGGCCACGAAGGCGCAGGAATCGTCGAGAGCGTAGGAGCGGATGTTGTCAAAGTCGCGCCCGGCGATTCTGTCGTGCTCACATTCCTGACATGCGGACGTTGTAAGCCTTGTCGCTTAGGGAGAATTGCCCATTGCGAAAAGACCTTCCCGCTCTCCTTCGGCGGAGCGCGGCTGGACGGCAGCACAGCAACAGTCGACGGCCAAGGCGAGAAAGTTCACGATCACTTTTTCGGGCAATCGTCGTTTGCGACATACGCGCTCGCCAATGAACGCAACGTGGTCAAGGTCAGCCGTGACGTACCGCTCGAACGCCTCGGTCCGCTCGGCTGCGGTATTCAGACCGGAGCCGGGGCGGTAATGAATGCGCTGAATGTGAGACCCGGTACAAGCTTCGCTTCCTTCGGCGCGGGCGCAGTTGGATGCGCAGCGATCATGGCAGCACGGGCTGTTGGAGCAACGACCATCGTCGCGATAGACATCGTGCCTTCGCGTCTGGAAATGGCAAAAGAACTGGGCGCGACGCATGCCATTAACAGTAAACAGACAAATCCAGTCGAGGCGATCCGAGATATTACGGGTGGCGGAGTCGATTATTCGTTGGAGGCCTCCGGCGACCCCATAGCATTACATCAGGCGATAGAAGCACTCGGATCTCTCGGCACCTGCGGCGTCGTCGGAGCAGAGCCACTAGGCACAGAGGTGAGCTTTGACGTGAACAACCTGATGATACCTGGTAAGGGGATACGCGGCATTCTTGAGGGTGAGAGCGTTCCCGACATTTTTATCCCGCAGCTCATCGAACTCAACGCGCAGGGGCGCTTCCCGTTCGAGAAACTGGTCAAATTTTACAGCCTCGATCAAATCAATCAAGCTGCGCAAGACAGTGAAAAAGGGGACACGATCAAGCCCATCATTCGCCTAATGTAACGGTGGACTGCTCCCTGCGCCACCGCGCGCTCGACGGAATTGTGCATCTCGATCCAGGAGGAAACTCCATGCCTCAGCTCACGAATCTCGCTTTCTTCCGCGCCCGGCCTGGCCAGACCGAGGCGCTCGGAGCGGCTCTAGCCGCTCTAGTCGCGCCCACACGGGGCGAAGCCGGATGCCTCAACTACGACCTTTACCAGTCCATCGAGAACGCCGAGATCTGGTTGGTCTACGAGAACTGGTGTTCGATGCAGGATCTGGACTCGCACATGAAGTCCGTGCATCTGCGTGCCTTTCTGACATCAGCGCCGACCCTTGTCGAGGGCGACATCGACCTTCGTCGATTCACCATGATTTCAACACCCGCAACGCGTTGACCCCAATTTTTTGAAAAGGAGCAGGTTATGTCATTCAAACGCAAGAATATCATCGTCACCGGAGCCACGGGCGATCTCGGAACTGCCATCACGCAACGCCTGATCTCGCAGGGCGCCAACGTCCTGGCCGTGGGATCAAGAGCCGGGGGGTTCCCGCGCCTTGTGGCCGCATGCTCAGGTCCTGGCCTTCTTGAGACCATCGTCGCCGACGTGAGCGATTCGAAACAGGTGCTTGAGTACGCCAAACGCGCCTTCGATCTCTGGGGTCAGATCGATGGCTTCGTAAACAACGCTGGAATTCAAACGCCAGTTCGTCCGATCGTCGACTTCCCCGAGGAAGACTTCGATCGCGTGATGGCCGTCAATGTCCGCGGCATGTTCCTCGGGCTCAAGCACGTGTTGCCTCGCATGCGGGAAGGCGGTTCGGTGGTCAACATGTCCAGCGCGCTGGGCTTGGTGGGCGGCGCGGGCATCTGCGCCTACGTCGCGTCCAAGCACGCCATCATCGGCCTGACCAAAACCGCCGCGCTCGAACAGGGGCCTCGCAAGGTGCGTGTCAATGCCTGCTGTCCAGGTCCCATCTCTGGAACAATGACATTCAAGCTGGCCGAAGAGGTGTTCGCGGGCAGCAACAAGACCTTTGCCGAGACTGTTCCGTTGGGTCGCCACGGCACCCCGGAAGACGTAGCGGGCCTCGTCTCTTACCTGTTGTCGGACGACTCCACGTATGCGACCGGCACCACACATTCGGTCGACGGTGGCTTCACGACCGCCTGATCGGGTTTTCTGGTGAAACCGTCGATGCTCAATTTACAAAGAAGCGGAAATATATGGCACAGCGAAACTGATTTATGCCGGATGAGTGCCAGAAATGGAGCATGGAGATGATTATGTTTAAATCGAAACCGATCGCCCTAGGCTCCGCGATATTCAACAGACAAGTCTCTGACAAAAGGAGAGCCTACGATGAAAGCTCGTATTGACTACACGAATGTTCCGGAAGCGCTCCGCGGGATGTATCAGCTCGAGCACTACATCCACAACTCAGGCCTGGAGGAATCCCTGGTCCACCTGGTGAAGATGCGCGCCTCGCAGATCAATGGGTGCGCGTATTGCCTCGACCTGCATTCGAAAGACGCCCGCGCCCTCGGCGAGACCGAGCAGAGACTCTACGTGCTCGACGCGTGGGAGGAGGCGCCCTTTTACTCCGAGCGCGAAGGCGCGGCGCTCGCGCTTACTGACGCCGTCACCCGGATCACGGAGGG
>Ga0206993_1040_pt1 | contig 30604 bp, 21 predicted proteins | sample Alteio_BWMinCont_7_FD_153499 | JGI IMG/M metagenome (GOLD analysis project Ga0206993, IMG submission 153499) | Enriched cells from forest soil in Barre Woods Harvard Forest LTER site, Petersham, Massachusetts, United States -... | ecosystem: Environmental > Terrestrial > Soil > Temperate forest >... | reverse complement strand
AGAGAAAGGCGGTGTCCTACCTGGCCATGTTTGGCGGCAAGGGAGCCGGGAAAATACTGGCAGAGGTGTACACGGCGAGCAACGATCCTGAGGTGAAGCGTGCGGTGATTCGGAGCTACATCATTTCGGGCGACCGTGAACAGCTTGCGGCGCTGGCAAGGAACGAGCCGAATCCGGAGTTGAGGAAAGAAGCCATCCGAAACCTGGGGGTTACCGGCGGCCGGGCCGAACTGCAAACCATGTACCCAAAGGAAACGGATCGCGGCGTGAAAGTGGAAATATTGGACGCGTTATTTATTGCGGGAGATGCGAAGGGACTGATTGCGGTGGCAAAAACGGAAAAAGATCCTGAGTTGAAGAAAAAGGCTGTAGAGAAACTTTCCCTGATGGGTTCGAAGGAAGCGAATGAGTATTTCATAGAATTGCTGCAGAAGTGAGGCAGCAGGCGAGTTTTTACCTGGGAGCAGCCTGGGGAGCGGGGCCACTTGAAAGTGGCCGCTACGGCGGGCGCGGCGTAAAACCTGCCTGCGTCAGGCAGGCCGCCCCAACATCTGCCGGACACGTGCAGAGGGTTCTAGCGGAAATTAGAATTCGTAGCGCAGCGCGAATTGCATGACGCGCGGGTTAGTCAGGAGGCCGCCGTAGTTGCCAAAGCTGCCACCGCTGCCAAGACCCAGGCTGCCATTAATCAGCCCCGATTGGACGTCGAAGCGCACGCTGTTGGTCAAGTTGAAAACTTCCCAGCGGAACTGCAGGCTCTGCTTTTCGCTCCAAGGCATAGCCCAGCGCTTGGCGAGTCCCATGTCGATGGTGAAGAAGCCGTCGCCCCGGATGATGTCGCGCTGGCCGGCTTGCCCGGCATAGGCATAATCGAAGGAACTAATGGCTGCGGGCCCATTGGAAAAGATATTTGGAACACCCGTGTTGAAATAGGCGCCGGTGCGAACAGGGGCAATTTGATTGGCATTGCCTTCCAGTTCGAAGTTTGTCGGATAGTTGCTGGTGCCGTTATCCACACTGATGGGAAAGCCGCTGGTCAAACGGAAAAGGCCGGAGAGTTGCCAGCCGCCAATCAAGGCATCTTCTGCGCGATTGGAATTGCGGCCAATCCACTTTCCTCTCCCAAAGGGTAATTCAAAAATCCAGTTGGCATTGAATTGATGAGTCAGGTCGAAGGCAGAGACGCCGCGCTGAGTCTGAGGCATCCAGGAATTGATGATGTTGCTGTTCGGTTCGAGCAAACTGGAGTTGCTGGCCGCACCGACGCGTTCGGCATTCGAGGAAATATCAATGGATTTGGAAAGGGTATAGTTGAAATCGAATTGTAGGCCATGTGTCATTCGGCGATGGAGGCTCACCTGCAGCGCGTGGTAATTCGATGGCGCAATGGAGCGCCAGGCATAAAGTGAACTGAACTGAGAAGAGTAGTAGGTGTACTGCCCTTGCGCGAAATAGTACATCTGACTGGATGCGTCCCCGGGCTGGGTGGCATCGAATCCGGGCATGCCGTTGAAATCAATCTTATAGAGCCCCAGGGAATCGTTGAAGTGGGTGCTGCAGAAAGTGTCGAAGGCAAAGACGATAGGATTCGTCGTCGGCATGTTGACCGGATTGCCTTGCTTGTCAACGCCTGTGCATCCGTTGATCAGATAAGGTATCCCGTTGACCATCGGCTGGATCTGGTCCATCCAGAATTGCTGGACGTTCTGCGGAAGCTGGCTGGGATCGAAGTGCAGGGTGGCATCAGTCTGGCCGTTTTTCAGCGCAGGCCGAAAGGCTTTGGCGAGAGCAATTTCCGCATTGAAGTAATCAATGCCTGCTTTCTTGTCGTAGATGTCGAGCGGCAAGGCGAGGTCGCTCTGGGCCAGGAGCCGGTGAGAGAGGCGCCCAACATAAGCGACGTCGAGGGAGAAGCCGGAGGGAAGTTCGCGGCTGACAGCGAGATCGATGGTGTAGGAGTAAGGGGTTTTGAGTTTGTCGTCCAGGCCCCAAGTGATGGCACCGTTGCCCGGTGGAAATGTTTTCGGGAAACCTGTGGAGGTGTCCGGTTCGAGAATCGGGTAAGGGCCGGGGGGATTCGCGGTGGCCGGTGTGTAATCGGAAGCGGGAATGACGTTCATGCTCGACAGACGAGGAGCTGTCTGTGAAGTCTCGACGTTGGAGGGGTTGTTCAAGATGCTGGAAAGCCCGAAGGCACCGTTTTGATCGAAGGTATCGACGAGGCTTTCGCCGACACGATCGTAGACGATGCCAAACCCGGCGCGAATGCTGGTTTTTCCAGCTCCACCAAAAAGTGCGCCAGGGAGACCAGAGGAGTAGGCAGGGGACCATGCAAGAGCCACCCGAGGCCCAAAGTTGTGATAGTCCCAATTGTAGAACCCCGGTTTACCGTTGGCGGGGCCGGCCCAATCATAGGTGATAGGAGCCAACCTGTTGGTTGGAAGGCCTTGCGCCATGCCAACCCCGCGAGCATTAAACCAATCACCCAAGCTGGTGGTGGGTGTGACTTCCAGGCCATTGGTTTCCCAAGGTGGGGAAAACAGCGAATAACGAAGGCCAAGTGTCGCAGTTAGGCTGGGTTTCACCTTCCAGACATCTTGCGCATACATCTCGTAGGAATCTTCTGCGAAGCGGCGCGCAACAGGAGTCCCTGGGGCGAGGGGTTGGCCGCTGCGCTGGTAGTTATAGACCGCGTTGCCCAGGGTAATCATGCCCAGGAGGGACGTGACTGTACTGTCGTAGTTGCCTTGGAAGGTGGTGTCCACGGCGGGGTAGTTGTTGTTGGCCGGATTGAGAGGGGAAACGGTGGTGGTCGACAAACCGGAATTGAGAAACCAGTCCTGGTTGGCATAGCCGCTATCGAAGGAGTTATTGGAGTTGGTTTCCGGATTGCGCAAGAATGCAAATTGAAAGCCAAGCTGCAAAGTGTGCTTGCCATGAATCCAGGAAACATCGTCGGTGAAATTATGAGTGGGCCGCTGGAAGGTGGAGGAGTAGGTGATGCCCTGCTGGAAGGCAGAGAGATAGTTCCAAGGTTGATTGGAGTCGCCGATGGTGCCGACACTTTGGCGGATGAAGCCATAACGGAAATTGTTAACCAGCGCTGGGGAGATGACGGCGGAATAGCCGACGATAATTCCCTTGTTGAAGTCGACAATCGTTTTCTCAGCAGGACTACCTGGCAGGAATGGAGCTTCTTGAATCGAAGCGTCTGAATTTTCGTTGGCAAGGGCAGCGCTGACTGAGAGCCGATGCTTGGCGTCGGCGGTAATGTTGTAGTCAAGTTTTGCAATGTACCAATTTTTTTTGGTGTTGGTGGGATCGCTGAAGCGATAACCAGCAGTGTTTACAAGATCGCCGGTGGTCTGATCGTTGGGAAGAAACGCTCCGTAGGTCTTTTTCATATAACTGAGCACGGCGGGGTTCGGACCAGTGGGCGTACCTGAGGGGCCAAAGGTCTGGTCCATCTGCGTGAGTTGCTGCGGAGATAGAGCGAAATAGCCAGGAGGCGCGGCGTAGGAAGAACCGGGGGTGAGGCCCGAAACGGTGTTGCCCGGACAGGTGATGGTATCGGGATTGCCATTGCTCAACGTGGGGCAGAGGTATTGCACGACACCATCACGGAGTGCAGCAGTGGGAACGGTTCGAACGGCACTGATGGCTTCGACGTCGCGGTAGCCTTCAAAATTCATGAAGAGGAAAAGGCGGTCCTTCTTGATGGGACCACCCAGGGAGGCGCCAAAGATATTGCGGTTAAGTTTCGTGGGCTTGTTGGGCGATTCGCTTCCAAGCTGGGCAGCCTTGATGAAGTAGTCGTTGGCGCTGAAATAGGAGTTGCGGTTGTATTCGTAGGCGGACCCGTGGATGTTGTTCGTGCCGCTCTTGGTGACCAATGCCACCTGCGCGCCCGAGGATACACCCTCATCGGCGCCCCAGTTGCTGGTGGTCACACGGAACTCCTGAACGGAATCGAGTGTGACGGGAAGGACGGAAGTGAACGCGTATCCGCCCTTAGCGTTCGCGGGGACGCCGTCCACTGTGACGTTGCTCTGATCGCTATGGGAGCCGTTCACAGAACCGCTGCGGGTGTCCACATTCGTGTCGATGTCCGGGCGATTGCCGGTATAAACGACGCCGGTTTGCAGACTGAGTAAGTCCGGGACATTGCGGCTTTCGAGAGGAAGTTGCTTCACCTGATTTTCTCCAAAAGCAACTCCCAGCGAGGCATCAGTTGTGTTAATGACCTCGTTCTGCGCGGAAACTTCCACCTGCGTGCTTACCGAACCAACCTGAAGAAAGACGTTGATTGTGCTGGGCACATTGACGAGAAGTTGCAAGGAGGGATTCTCATACTTTCTGAAGCCTTCCTTCTCAACGGTGAGCAGATAGGTCCCAGGGGGAAGCGCGAGAAATTCGAATTCTCCACTGCCAGGGGTAACCATTTCGCGCGAAAAGTTCTGCGCGGAGTTCAGAAGCGTGGCTTTCGCGCCGGCCACAACAGCGTGAGATTTGTCAGTGACGACGCCGTGGAGAGAGGTTGTGCCGGTCTGGGCCGAACAGGTCAGCATGGTTACAGAGCACAGGAAGAACAACACCCACACTTTAGGAAGAAAGTGAATGAACCGCATCGAGGGCTCCTTTTGAACGGAGGAAGGCTGTGCGGATGCAGAGGAAAATGGAGCCTCAGAGGAAAGAGGCGAAACGAAAAGCCATGCCCACTTCCAAATAGAATGGCTCACCTGCCGTCACATTTATTCTGAACCGAACAGCACCCGTTGGGACGATTCTTGCGCTATTCGGAGCAAAGTCAAGAAAAAGAAGAGGCAAAGTCTGCGGAAAAACTTATTCGGACGAGAAAGAAAACTATGAGTCAAGTTTTTGTTAATGCCATATCGTTTACGACGAGTAGTTCGGCCAGGTTAGCGGAGGAAGTCTTCGAGCTGGGTGCGGGAGCCGGTTTTGGCGTCGCGGTATTTGACGATTACGGCGCAGGAGAGGGAGATCCCCCATTTTTGGCCAGTGGGATGCAAGACGCCGCGGGAGCCGGGGACGACGACGGCGTGTTCGGGGATGATCAGAGGCTTGTCGTCGCTCGCCGAATAGACAGCGTCTCGCACGAGATCGTAGACGGGGATGGAGCGATTGAGGATGGTGCCGGTCCCCAGGACGGCGCCGGATTTAACAATCGTGCCTTCATAGATTCCAGAATTCCCACCAACGATGACATCATCTTCAATGATGACGGGAAGTGCACCGACGGGTTCGAGGACTCCGCCGATCTGAGAGCCGGCGGAGATGTGGCAATTGCGGCCCACCTGCGCACAAGAGCCGACGAGGGCGTGGGAATCGATCATGGTGTTTTCGCCAACGTAGGCGCCGACGTTGACAAACATTGGCGGCATGCAAATAACGCCGCGGGCGATATGGGCACCATCGCGAATGCTGGAGCCGCCTGGAACAATGCGAATACCGTCGGAAACAGAAAAGGAATGAAGCGGGAACGTGGATTTGTCGAAGAAGGACAGCTTGGAAGAGTCGACGGACATGTTGACGATGGAGCCCATGCGAAAACCAAGGAGGATTCCCTTTTTCACCCAGGCGTTGGTGCGCCAACCCACGGCAGAAGCGGAATCCGGTTCAGCGGCGCGAACGTCGCCGCGATTGAGGGCTTTCTTGAGGGATAAGAAGAGGGAGTGATGCTCCGCCGAATAAGCGGCCGGCGGAGCATCGAAGAGAGATTCAATTTGATCTTGCAGCATGGACTCTCTCAGTGAGATTGAGGGATTCAAGTACGGCGCGAATGCGCGCGAGATTTTCCGGTTTGGGCGAAACGAGCGGCAGACGCCAGACGGGCTGGAGCAGGCCCATTTCAGCGAGGGCAGCCTTTACGGGAATGGGATTCGATTCGATGAAGTTGATGTCCATCAGAGAAAGATACTGGAAATGGAGGCGGCGCGCCTCGGCAAAATCGCCGGAGAGCGCGGATTGAACAAGGCGAGTCATTTCCGCGGGAATTTCGTTGGAGGCGACGGAGATCAGGCCGCGGCCGCCGAGGGAGATGAGAGGAAGCGTCAGGGAGTCGTCGCCGGAAAGGACGAGGAAATCCGTGGGAACGAGGTTCAGGATGGCGCCCATCTGGGAGATGTTGCCTGAGGCTTCCTTGATGCCGACGATATTGGGGATTTGCGAGAGGCGTAGGACGGTGGACGGCTCGATGTTGACGCCGGTGCGGCCCTGAACGCTGTAAAGAATGATGGGCAAATTGACGGCTGAGGCGATTGCTTTGAAGTGCTGGAAGAGGCCTTCCTGCGTGGGCTTATTGTAGTAGGGAGTGACGGAAAGGATGCCGTCGACGCCCAGTTTCTGGAGTTCGTAGGCGAGCGAGATGACTTCGGATGTGTTGTAGCCTCCGGCGCCGGCGAGGACGGGGACTCTGCCTTTGGCGATTTCGAGCGTGAGCTCGACGACGCGGAGATGCTCGGTGTGCGTGAGCGTGGGGCTTTCGCCCGTGGTGCCGCAGGGGACGAGGAAGTTGATGCCCGCGTCGATCTGGCGCTGGACGAGGGAGCGGAGGGCAATTTCGTCGAGCGAGCCATCGGTGCGAAATGGGGTAACGAGTGCGGTGCCGGTTCCAGTAAACATGGGTTGCTCCTTCTTTTGTTTAGTGCAAAGCCAAATTCAAATCTTGGCCGGTCTAAAGACCGGCCACTACACGGAAGTTTTCGCCGCTCCCAGTTCGGAGATGATTTCGCGAAATTCGTAGACGCCTTTTTTTTTGCTGCAGCCAGCGCGCGGCCTCTAGGGCGCCATGGGCGTAGCCTTCGCGGCTGCGGGCGGTGTGGCGCAGGGTGATGGTGTCCGCGGGCGAGTCGAAGCCGACTTCGTGTGTGCCGGTGTGGGAGCCGGCGCGGTTGGCCGCCAGATTCAGCGGACGGGAATACCCGGCGGCTTGGATTTCTTCAGCGAGTTTTTTCAGAGTGCCGGAGGGAGCGTCTTTTTTCGCGGAGTGATGAATTTCCCAGCCCCAGGCTTCGTATTCGGGGTGCTTGGAAAGCAAAGTTGCGGCTCGCGCGACAATCTGGAAAAAGAGATTCACGCCGATGGAAAAATTGGGGCCGTAGAGGAGCGCCGAGCCCGCTGCTTCGACGGAGTTGCGGATTTGCGGGAGGTGATCGTACCAGCCGGTAGTTCCAGAGACCGTGTGGACGCCAAGGGAGGCAAGACGGAGAATATTTTGGGGAGCGGCGGAAGGAGCGGAGAATTCGATGGCCGTGGTGGCACGTGCGAGAGTCTCGCGCGAGAGCGAAGCAGTGTTGGCGCTGGTGAATCTGGCAACGACCTGAAAGCCGTGTTGTGGAGCTAGTTGCTCGACGAGGCGACCCATTTTGCCGTGGCCGACGATGGCGAGAGGGAGGCTCATACGGGCGCGGCTCCGGTAGTAAGAAGTTGGCGGACCATGCGGGCGTAGATGTCCACGGCGGTGGTCAGCTCGGATTTCGGGATGCGTTCTTCGGCGGTGTGTGCAACGTGGATGCTCCCTGGGCCGATGAGGAAGGGCTGGCCCCAGGAGCCGTCGAAGCTGGGAATGTCGGTGGTGAAGGCGACGACCGTTGTAGGCAGATCGAGCAGCGGCGAAAGATGGACGGCGGGGGAAAAGAGGACTTCGCGGGCTTCGATTTTGTGCGCGGCGGCGATACGCGCAACAGCGGCGCGAGTGGAAGCGGGATCACCGACAAGGCGGAACATGATTTCGGAGCGGGCTCCGTCGGCAATGACGTTGGGGGCGCGTCCGCCGGAAATGGTGCCGACGTTCAGCGTGGAAGGGCCGAGGACAGGATCCGAAGGCAACGGGAAGGCGCGAATTTCCTGTAAGGCGTCGAGCAGCGAGTGGATCGCCGAATGGCCGAGCTGGGGATAAGCGGAATGGGCGAGTTTGCCGCGAGCGATGAGCTCGTAGCGGAGAGCGCCCTTGGAGCCGAGAGCAAGATGATTTTCGGTGGGCTCGCCGTTGATTAGGAAACGAGAACCACGCGGGGAGGCGGCGGCGGTGATGGCGCCGATGCTGCTGCGCTCTTCACCAACCACAAAGAGGAGCGCGAAATTGCGCGTGCCTCCGGCGAGAAGCGATTCAGCGGCGGTGATCATGGCAGCGATGATGCCCTTGGCATCGCAGGAGCCACGGCCGTGGATGTGGGTGGCGTCTTCGCGGGAAGCGAAAAAGGGTGGAACGGTGTCCATGTGCGTGGAGAGGGTGACGTGGGGTTCGCCGAAGGAAAGGAAGAGGTTGTCACGATCGGGCTCGGCAGTGAGGCGATCGAGACGCGCATTGTATTTTGATTCCAAACGGGAGAGGTGAGCGTAGAGATAGTCCACCACGGGCTTTTCGTGGCCTGTCGTGGAGTCGATGTCCACCAACGCGCGCGTTAGTTCAAAAAGGTGCATCGTCGTTTTAGCAAATGGGAGAGAGCATTCAGAAAGGAAGGAACCGCGAGCGAACCCCGTGGCAGCCACCTCTCGATAGCGCTCCACCCGTAAACACGGATGACAGTGAACCGGCCTTAGACCGTGTTCCCCAACCGCTTTGGATTCGGAACCCGCAGCGATTTCGGCGGACTTTGAAACCTGGCCCCTTTCTCCGGAGTGCCCCAAACCGAACTGGGACAACGCACCCGGTTACTCATGGCCGCCGCACCTCTACCAAGAACAATAAAAGTGTAAAGGAAAACAGGGATGTGTGCCACGCGAATTTTTGGGGGAGGCGGAGATGTGGAAAAACGGGGATCGGGCAAAAGGATTGGTAGCAAATTATGGTGGAAGGATTCCCGTGGGAAAAAGAATCTGCCGCACCTCCGGCGCTGGGGTTTCCCGGCCCATGACCCAGCGCTTACGCACTGGGCTAATGTCTGCCGCGCCTCTGGCGCTGAAGAGAGAGGCTGATGTCGTATCCGGAGATTCAGGGAAAGGCGCCCGCCCCAGACGGCGGCCGCTACAGAGTGCTGCTTAGAGTTCGAGGGGTTTGAGGGGGACGTGCTGGGAGGCGATGAGGAGTTCGCCGGTGAAGGGGGATTCGGAGGGGCGGCGGCCGAGGGCTTCTTCGGCGGAAAGGCGAACGAGATCTGGGTTGTTGTTTTCCTGCGAGACGTGGGCGAGGACGAGATGGCGGACACAGGAATCGAAGGCCTCGGGATCGGCAAGGAATTCGCTGACGGCGTTATTCGAAAGATGGCCGGTGCGGGAGAGGACGCGCTGTTTGACGACCCAGGGATAAGGGCCGACCTTGAGCATGTCGAGATCGTGATTGGATTCGAGAATGAGGCAGTCGGTCTGGCGGAGATGGACTCTGACGTGATTGGGCAGATAGCCGAGATCGGTGCAGATTGCAACCTTGGTGCCGTTGGTGCGGAAGGTGAATCCGACAGGGTCGGCGGCGTCGTGGGGGATGGCGAACGCATGGACGTCGATGTTGCCGATGGTGAAGCTTTGCCCAGCCTGAATCGATTCGACGCCGCGGAGGCGCTTGCCAAAGGTGTCGGGCAAGATGCGCTGGAGGGCCTCCATCGTGGGCTGGGTGACGTAGAGTGGGGGTTTCCAGAGGCCGAGGACCTGCGGGAGGCCATTGCAGTGGTCGGTGTGTTCGTGAGTGATGAGGACCGCGTCGAGACGGTCGATATCGCACCCGACGGCGGCGAGGCGGGCGAGGGTTTCGCGTTTTCCAAGGCCGGCGTCAACGAGGATGCGTGTGCTTGGGGTTTCGAGCAGGGTTAGATTGCCCGAACTGCCAGAAGCGAGGATGGAGACGCGCAAGCCGATGTGAGATTCTCCCGGGAGAAACCTTGGAAATAATGGCAGAGCGGTGGGAGCACGTCAACGAGTAAGGAAAATGGGTGGTGGAAAATCGGACCGGGATGGGCGAGCCCGTCCCCTACATTGATGTTTGAGCGAGCAAGATCAGAAATCGCCCGCCCCGTAAAACCGTTCGGGGTGCAAACAACGCACCTCGGAAGGCGGCCGCTACAAATGCGAGAGGGGCCACTTGAAAGTGGCTGCACGTTGGTTAGCAGGCGAGGCGGGCGCGGTCGAGCTTGAAGCCGTTGGTTGGGCCGAGGACGGTGACGGCGATGCGGTCGGGCTGGAAGAACTGATTGGCGAGGGCCTGGAGCTGGTCGCGGGTGACGGCTTCAATGGCGGCGAGGATTTCGTCGAGAGAAGAGAAGCGGCCGAAATAGAGTTCCTGGCGGGCGAGGTTGGACATGCGGGAACTGGTGGACTCGAGCGAGAGCATGAGCGAGCCTTTGAGGTGATTTTTGGCGCGGAGAAGTTCTTCTTCGGTGACCGGGGATTCCTTCATGGAACGGAATTCCGCGATGGTCATATCCACGACCTGGCCGACGGTTTCCTTGGCGGTTCCAGCGTACACGCTCAGGATGCCCGCGTCGGAATAGGGCGTGAGTTCGCTGAAGACGGCATAGGCGAGGCCCTGCTTTTCGCGAATGTTCTGGAAGAGGCGCGAGGACATGCCGCCGCCGAGAAGATTGTTGAGGACAGCCGCAGCGAAGCGGCGCTCATCGGCAAGGGCAATGGAAGGAACGCCGATGCAGACGTGAACCTGTTCGAGGTCGCGCTTAGTTTCGAGAACGATGGGCGCCGCGGTGGAAGGAGCTGGATCGTCGGGGTTGTAGCGCGATGGAGGCAGTTTACCGAACTCTTTTTCGACGAGGTCGAGAACCTCCTGGTGAGTGATGTGACCGGCCGCGGTGACGAGGAGATGATCGGGAGCGAACCAATCCTGGAAACGGGTGCGCAGGGGTTCGCGTTCGAACTTGCGAACCGTGTCCGGCGTGCCGAGGATGGGACGCCCGAGAGAGTGTTCGGGCCAGAAGCCGCGGGTGAAGATGTCATGGAGCAAATATTCCGGGTTGTCCATGTCCATCTTGATTTCTTCGAGGACGACCTGGCGTTCTTTTTTGACGTCTTCGGAATCGAACTTGGGGCGGAGGACGAGATCGGACAGGACGTCGAACGCAATGGGGAGATGGGCGTCGAGGACCTTGGCGTTGAAGCAGATCTGTTCCTTGGAGGTGAAAGCGTCGAGCATGCCGCCGACGGAATCCATTTCGCGGGCAATGTCTTCGGCGGAGCGGCGCTCGGTGCCTTTGAAGACCATGTGCTCGAGGAAATGGGCGGTGCCGTTTTCGGAGGCGGCTTCGCGGCGGGAACCGTGGCGAACCCAGATTCCCACGGAGACGGAGCGGACGTGTTGCATAGTCTCGGTGATAACGACGAGGCCGTTCGATAGTGCGTGACGATTGATATCGCGCGCGTTGGAGACCATGCAGCTATTGTGGCATAGGGTATGGCAAGTGGCGAGAGGTGAGTGGCAAATTGGCGAGTAAGATAGCAAATTCCTTATTTTCTGGGGCTTGGCGAATGTCGAGAGGAGGCAGAGGAAATGGCCGAAACGGTGCTCCCGGTGAGAGAATAGAAAGAGTAAGGGGAAGAGCTTGGAATTGCTGGGGAAAAGCCGGGAAGAGCTGAAAGCGTACTGCGCGGGGCTGGGCGAGCCAGCTTACCGCGCGGACCAGATTTATCACTGGCTGTACACGGAGGGGGAGTTTTCGGTTGAGCGCTGGAGCAATTTGCCGGCGGCGCTGCGGGAGAAGCTGCAGCGGGAAGCGACGATCACTTTACCGTCGGTGAGGCAGAAATATGTTTCGTCGGATGGATCGGTGCGGTACTTGTTCGGGCTGCGGGCGCAGGAAGAGAAAGCGCTGAAGAAACCGGCGGCGGTGGAAGCGGTGTTCATGCCGAGCGAGGGGCGGCAGACGATTTGTATTTCGACGCAGGCGGGTTGCGCGGTGGATTGCCAGTTTTGTTTGACGGCGCAACTGGGATTGATCCGGAATTTGACGGCGGGGGAGATGGTGGCGCAGGTGCTGATGCCGTTGAAGGAGATGGAGGGGAGGGAGACTGGCGGGCAAAAGGCGGCCGAGAAAAAAGCGCCCGCCGCCCTTCCTTCGTCAGGGCAAGCAGACGGCGGCCGCTACACAGAAGGGGAACCTCGCGGGCTGGCGGCGAGGACGAATGTGGTGCTGATGGGGCAGGGCGAGCCGCTGCTGAATTTTGAGAATGTGATGGGGGCGCTGCGGATACTGCTGGATGCGGAAGGCGTGGGACTTTCGCCCAAGCATGTGACGCTTTCGACGAGCGGGATTGTGCCGGGGATTGAGCGTCTGGGAAATGAAGAAGTGCGGCCGAAGCTGGCGATTTCGCTGAATGCTTCCTGCGATGAACAGCGGGACGTGCTGATGCCGATCAACAAGAAATATCCGTTGAAAGTGCTGATGGAGGCTTGCCGGAATTATCCGCTGCGGAATTGGGAGCATTTGACTTTTGAGTATGTGATGCTGGGTGGCGTAAATGATGCCGTTGAAGATGCGCGGCGAGTGGTGCGATTGCTAGGGCCGTTGAAACGCGTGAAGGTGAATTTGATCCCGTGGAATCCGGGGGATCTGCCTTACAAGGAATCGGGGGCGGAAGCGATTGAGGAGTTCCGGCGAATTTTGGTGGAGAAGGGCGTGCCGGCGTTTGTGCGGTATTCGCGGGGGCGAGATGTGATGGCGGCTTGCGGGCAGTTGGCGCTGAAGGAAGTGCAGGGGGCGGGGTTGACGGTTTTGGGTTGAGGGGTAAAGCAAACCGGCACTAACAGATGATTTTCTGGACTGATTTTACGTTGAGGTCCTTCAAGCATCCTTGTCGGATGCCTTCAGGATGACAACCGCCACTTTTTTCGCGTTGGGCGGAGGCCGATGGCGGAGATGAGGCGGCCGGAGAGAGGGCCTTCGCGGCGGTGGCTGAAGAGCAGGCTGGTGTGGCAGGCGGTGCAGAGGTCGCTTGCGTAGATATTTTTCGCGAGAAGACCGGCCGCCTTGAGTTGCGAGCGATTGGCTTTGCGCAGATCGAGATGGACGTTTTTCGGAGGGGGCTGGTGGCCGGGAGGCTTCATGTTGAGCCACTGGAGCGGATTAGGCTCTTCTCCAGAACGGGGTTCGTCGAAATAGTCCGCGGCATCGGAAAATTGCGCGGTGAATTTGGTTACGAAATCGGCGGCCACTTCGTAGCAGCAGGGGCCGATGGAAGGACCGATCGCGGCAAGGAGATCGGCGGGCTTGCTGCCGAATTCGAGCTGCATGCGGCCGACGGCTTTTTGCGTGATGCGTGCGAGCGTGCCGCGCCAGCCGGCGTGAATGGCGGCAACCGCGCGGTTTTTCGGGTCGACGAGGAGAATGGGCACGCAATCAGCGGTCTGGATGGCAAGCAAAAGGCCAGGGCGGTCTGTGGCAGAGGCGTCGCCTTTGCAGGTGTCGGCGGATGATTGAGAAAATACGCGAATCACGTCTGAATGGATTTGCTTTAGTGGAATGAGTTCGAGATCGCTTGCGCAGAGGGCGAATTGAAAGAGGCGGCGATTTTCGAGGACGTTTTCGCGGGAGTCCCACTCCATGAAGCCGAAATTGAGGACTTTTTCTGATTCGAGGGTGCTTACACCGCCGGGGCGAGTGCTGAAGCCGTGGACCAGCCAGGGGAGCTTGAGCAGAGGCGCAAGTTCGAGTATCTGCAGGCCACGAGCCTTGCGCAGGCGCCACGGCGCAGCAATCCGGGGCACAGGAGGCGCGGGGGGCGCAGGTTGGCCTGGGCGACGCCTCGTCAACGAAGTTTTACTGGTAGCCACAATCAGACCAGTATAATCGCAACAGCAGGAACGGAAAAATCGCGGGAGCGGCGGCCGGAGAGAAACGGCCGCATAGGTGAGCAAATGATCGTGGGCATGGGAATCGATGTCGCGGAAGTGCCTCGGATTCAGGCCGTGATTGAATCGCAGAAGGACAGGTTTCTGCGGCGGGTGTACACGTTGGATGAGGTGGCGTATTGCGAGCAGTTCAAGAACAAATATGAACGGTATGCGGGGCGATTCGCGGTGAAAGAGGCGGCGATGAAGGCGTTGGGGACCGGCTGGAGCCGCGGAGTGCGCTGGGTGGATGTGGAAGTGGTGCGGCACAGGGGCGGGCGGCCGAACCTGGCGTTGAAGGGCGAGGCGAAGAAAATTGCCGACGCGATGGGGGTGATGAATATCGCTGTGAGTATTACGCACACTTCGGAGCAGGCGATCGCGCAGGTGATTTTTGAGGGATAGGAAGAAGATTTAACACCCCGCCCGGGTCGGGGTAAACGCCGTGCACAGAGGTTCCACAGAGTTCGCAGAGAAGAGCGGAGGCACTACTTCACCAGGAGGAATGGGCCGAGGGCGAGGGCGTCGATGCCGGCGCAATAAAAGCTGCGTACGGCGCCACGGGGGTCGGTGACCAGGGGCTCGCCAAATAGATTGAACGAGGTGTTGACAAGAATGGGGGCCGGAGCCGATTCGCCGAATTTGTGGAGGAGTTTCCAGAAGAGCGGGTTGGCTAGCTTGTCGACCGTGTGAACGCGCACCTCCTTGGCGTGAAACGCGAACCGTTCGAGGCCGGCGACCGGTTTGGTGAGCGCGGCAAGCGAAGACATCGTCAGGCAATTGGGCGAGGCGTCGAAATACTCGGAAGCGCGTTCGGCGGGCACGGAGAGGGCAAATGGATGGAAGCCCTCGCGATGCTTGATGAACTGATTCACGTTTTCGATGACGTATTCTGAAAACGGAGAGGCGAGGAGACTGCGATTGCCGAGAGCGCGGTGGCCGAATTCGGAGCGGCCCTGGCACCAGGCTACGATTTTATCGCGGTGCAGGAGGGCGGCAGTTTCCTCAAGGGTCTGGTCCTCGCCGGAGAGATAACGATAGACGATTTTGCAGTTATCGAGGACGGCCTTTATTTCCTGCGAACTGGAGTGGACGCCGACGGCGAGGCTTGGGAGCGGGCCGCGTCCTGAGCGGCCGGTGATTTTCTTGCGCGAAAAATACGCTGCGCCGAGTGCCGTGCCGGCATTCCCCGCCACTGGCTGAACGTAAACGTGATCGAACGGGCCGCGCGTTTCGAGGGCACGGACCAGCAAAACATTGAGAAAAACCCCGCCGGCGAGGCACAGGGAACGCGCGCCAGTGGATCGCTGGAAACTTGCGGCAAGCTGCAAAGCAATCTCTTCCAGGAAATCCTGGGCGCTGCGGGCAAGATTGGCGCGAAGGGCGGGAGAAACCGTGAGGTTGCGCGAAGAGAGGCCAAGTTCGCGATAGAACTGCGGGGCAAAGACACCACGGCGGTCGGGGCCAGCAGCGAAGTATCGGCGATTCAGCGCGGGCAGGCCGTTGGCGCGCCAGGAGAAAAGCTTCCGAAAGGCGGGGAGGAATTCCGGTTCGCCGTCCTTGCTTAGCCATTGAAGCTTGTGCTCATCACGACTCGGGTGGAGGCCGGCAAGTTCCGTGACGCGCGAGTAAAACCAGCCGAGGGAATCCGGAAAATTCAGCGAGTGCAGCAAGCGGATTTCATCAGCTTCGCCCAGGGCAACCAGACCGGATTGCGAGGAGGTCCCATGGTCGAGCGTGAGAATGAGCGCGCGATTGAAGGCTGAGGTGTAATAGGCGCTGGCAGCGTGGCACAGATGATGTTCAAACATTGATGGGCGGGGACCACCGCGGAGGAGGCCGCGAAGTTGCTCCAGAGTCGCGGAGGGCGGCTGGCGCTTACGTCGTAAGGAAGATTTCGAGGTTCGAGGGAACCGTTCGGCCACGGCGATGGCGCGGCAATCGGAAAGCTGAAGCTGATTTTCCTTGAGGCAACGAGCCAGGGCCAGGCGCGGAATTTCAAGCGTGTCTTCAAGACGATTGAGTTTTTCTTCTTCAATGGCGAATTGGACCGAGGTCTCGTCGAGCAGGGCAACCGCCGAGCCACGGCCTAGAGTGGAGATGCCGAGAATGCGCATGGGAGATCCTATGGGCATGCTCCCGCGGCTGCGAGGGTCAGAGACTCGGCGGGCGAGGCGAGGAGATGCTTGTCCTCTACGTGTGTGATTGTGGCGTCGACGAATTGGTTTGGAGGGAGAGCCACGGGCAAGCGCACCTGAAGATAATTTTCGGAGAGGGCTGGAGTCGACTCCGGATCGTCGGAGGGGTCGCGACGCAAGGTGAGGACACGCAAGGTACGACCAATTTGAGCGCGGCGAAATGCGGCGGATTTGGAATCGGCGAGGGAGCGAAGTTCACGGGCGCGAGATTTAATGATGTGGCCGGGCAATTGGCCGGTGAGCGCAGCGGCTTTGGTGCCGGGTCGCTGCGAGTAGGAGAAAACGTGGAGGTAGGTGAAGGGGCGCGCGGTGATGAACTTTAACGTGGCGGCGCGGTCGGCATCGGTTTCGCCGGGGAAGCCTGTGATGACGTCGGCGCCGATGGCTGCGTTGGGCAGGCGATCGTGGATGAGTTCGACACGGCGGGCGTAGTGCTCGGCGCGATACCAGCGATGCATGGCGGCGAGGATGCGGTTGGAAGCGGATTGCAGCGGCATGTGAAAATGCGGCGCGATGCGATCGTTGGACGCGAAGAAGTCGATGAGATCCTGGGTGACATCGAGCGGCTCGATGGAGCTGATGCGCAGACGCTGGACGGAAGTGTCGTCGAGGATGCGGTGCAGCAGATCGAGAAATTCAACACGCGGCGCGAGGTCGCGTCCGTAGGTGCCGAGGTTGATGCCGCTGAGAACGATTTCGCGGAATCCGGAACCGGCGAGGCGCTGGATTTCGAAAAGGACGGTTTGTGGTGGCAGGCTGCGGGATTTGCCGCGTACGAACGGGATTACGCAGAACGAGCAGCGGGAGTTGCAGCCGTCTTGAATTTTCAGCGTGGGGCGGGTGTGATTCCCTTCCCCACCGAGTACGGGAGCGACAAGGACGTCGGTCAGTTCGAAGATATCGCCGGTAAGGATCGGCGCTGGGTGGACCGAGAGATTTTCGTGATCGGATCGAGCGGGCGGAGCCCCTCCGTTGTCGGGACAAGCAAGCTCCGCCCCTACAAATTGATTTTCGGAAGCGGGGGAGATGGAATGGAGGATTTTGGGGATTTGAGGTTTGTGGGAGTTGCCGACGACGAAGGAAACGCCGGGGAGGGCGGCAATTTCTTCAGGGGCGCGCTGGGCATAGCAGCCGGTTACCAGAATGCGCGTGGCTGGATTGGCGGCGTGGATCTTGCGGATGGCGTCGCGGGCCTGGGCGTCGGCGGCGGCGGTGACTGTGCAGGTGTTAAGAACCACAACGTCGGCCGTGGAAGAATTGGGCGCGGGCGAGCAGCCCTGTTCGCGGAGCTGGCGCTCGATGGCCGCGCCATCGGCTTGAGTGGCGCGGCAGCCGAATTGTTGGATATAGAAGGTGCTCATCGGTAAAGACGCCAGCGTTCTATTTAAGCATAGGAGCGCACGGAGACACAGTGATGGCGGGGGTGAGGCGCTTTACGGCGGTTGATGGGGCCGATACAATTTCAAGATTCCATGAGCCATACGCGAAGAAATCCATCCCAACTGATTGATCCAAAAGTTTCCGTGGTGATTCCGGTTTACAACGAAAAAAACACCATTTGCGAAATCCTGCGCCGAGTGGAAGAAGCCGACATGAGGAAGGAAATCGTGGTTGTGGACGATTGCTCGAAGGATGGAACGCGGGAAATTCTGGAGGGGCTGGCGGAGAGGCAGAACCGGGGAGAGAGCCAGGCGCCCGCGAGCGATGGTGAAGACCCAATCGAGTTGCGGAACCTGCGCGTCTTGTTTCAAGGGCAGAATCAGGGAAAGGGCGCGGCGTTGCGAAGGGGCTTTGGGGTGGCGACCGGAGACATTGTGCTGGTGCAGGATGCGGACCTCGAATACGACCCGCGCGATTATTCCAAGCTACTGGAGCCGATCGTGGAAGGCCGAGCGGATGTGGTATACGGATCGCGATTTCTGGGAGGGCCGCAGCGCGTGCATTATTTCTGGCACTATGTGGCCAACAAGGTGTTGACGCTGCTTTCCGATATTTCCACAAACCTGAAGCTGACGGATATGGAGACCTGTTACAAAGTGTTCCGGCGCGAAGTGCTGAAGGACATCCAACTGAAATCGAACCGGTTTGGATTTGAGCCGGAGATTACCGCGAAGATCGCGAAGGGAAAGTGGCGAATTTACGAGGTGCCGATCAGCTATGCCGGGCGGACGTATGAAGAGGGTAAGAAAATCACCTGGAAAGACGGCGTACAGGCCTTGTGGTGCATTATTCGGTTCAAGTTCAGCGATTAGTTACATTCGACAGCTTACAGCCTTTCAAGAAGTTACAGCACGGGTAGAAGAAGATCGCCCGCCGCGGACGGCGGCCGCTACAAGTGCGGGAAAGCGGGGCCACCTGAAGGTGGCCGCTTCATGCGCGGGACTAGGCCTGGGAGAGGCGGCGCTGAAAGGTCAGCAGGATCAGATCGGCGCGGCGGCGGACGCCGAATTTGTTGAGCAAGTTCGAGACGTGGAACTTGACGGTGCGCTCGGCGATATTGAGTTTGCTGGCGATTTCCTTGTTGGAAAGATTCTCGAGAAGCGAATCGAGAACTTCCTGTTCGCGGCGGCTGAGGTTGGTGACCGAGTCAGTCTTCAGGCGGCGTCCCTGGCTGGTGAGAATGGAATCGACGAAGCCGGAGAGCACCGAACGCGGAACCCAGAATCCGCCCTGGGAAACGAGCGGCAGGGCGCGAGAGAGCTGGTCACGCGCTTCCGCGTAGCTGAGGATTCCCTTGACGCCTAGACGAAGAAGCGAGAAGCAGTTGGCTTCGTTGATTGCGTCTCCAACGACAATGAGCCGCGCGTCGACGTGGCGCTCCAGAATATTTGTGAGCAGCGCGCCGGTGGCCTGCCGAGCGGCGTGCGCATCCACGACGTACACCTGAGCGACAGGAGGCTCGAAGTTGCGCAAGTCGGGAGCGAGGGTGGATTCGAGTTGCTTGGCGATGACTTTGAATTGGGGGGCCTTGCCCAGCAGGCGCTCAAACTCGGTAAGCACCAGAGGGTGAGGCGAGAGCAGGCAAACGGTCAGTTTGGAAGCCATAGTTTTCGTAGCCACTGTACTAGAGGGTAGAGAAAGTGAGGCTTTCGGGCAAGGACCTTGGGGCCAGATGTTCACGAATTGTTACTGACAGTTAGGACGTATTTTCGGGGGGTTGGGACGAGGTAGCAACCCGTTCAATGAGAAGGGGTTCGTTTCCGGAGGAAAGGCCGTAAAATGGAGGGATACCCCCAAGGCTCCGAAAGCGCCTTGGTGCAGGGGATAGAGGCGGGAAGTGCGAGACCTGAAACAGTCCGAGAAGGCGTTAAGGGAGTTGCTGGCGGAGCGCATCCTGGTGCTGGACGGCGCCATGGGTACCATGCTGCAGCAGCGGGACTTAACGGCGGCCGATTTCGGAGGGCCGGCGCTGGAGGGGTGCAACGAGAATCTGGTGCGCACGCGGCCAGATGTGGTTCTGGACATCCACCGGAAGTACTTTGAGGCCGGAGCGGACATTGTTGAGACAAACAGCTTTGGGGGCACGCCGCTGGTGTTGGCCGAATATGGTTTGCAGGCGGACGCGCTCGAGTTGAATAAACGGGCGGCTACGCTGGCTCGGCAGGCGGCGGAAGAATATTCGACGCCCGGCAGGCCGCGGTTTGTGGCCGGGTCGATGGGGCCGACGACGAAGGCGATTACGGTGACCGGCGGGGTCACGTTTGAGGGGTTGCAGGATTCTTATTATGTGCAGGCGAAGGGGCTGATTGAGGGCGGGAGCGACCTGCTGCTGGTGGAAACTTGCCAGGACACGCGAAATATCAAGACAGCGATCCTGGCAATTCAAAAACTTTCCAGGGAAATCGGGATGAGAGTCCCCTTCCTGGTTTCCGTGACGATCGAGCCGATGGGTTCGATGCTTGCGGGACAGACCGTGGAAGCGATGTGGGCATCGCTGCGGCATGCGCACCCATTGGCGTTCGGGATGAATTGCGCCACCGGACCGGAGTTCATGACCGACCATATCCGGACGCTGAGCGCGATCACCGGGGAATATGTGTCGTGCTATCCGAATGCCGGTTTGCCGGATGAAGAAGGCAAATACCTGGAAACGCCGTCGTCGCTGGCGGCACAGCTGGAAAAGTTTGTGAACCAGGGCTGGCTGAACCTGGTGGGCGGGTGCTGCGGAACGACGGAAAAGCACATTCGCGCGATTGCGCAGATGGTGGACGGAAAGAAGCCGCGGGTTCGGCCGGCTGAAGCGCACCGGGCGGTGTACTCGGGAATCGAGACGATCGAAGCGGATGATTCGACGCGGCCGCTGTTGGTGGGCGAGCGGACGAATGTGATTGGGTCGCGGCTGTTCAAGAACCTGGTGGCAGAAGAGAAATGGGAAGAGGCTACGGAGATCGCGCGGCGGCAGGTGAAGGGCGGAGCGCACATCGTGGACGTGTGCCTGCAAAGCACGGAGCGCGATGAGAAGAAGGACATCGAGCCGTTCTACGAAAAGCTGATCCGGAAGATCAAAGCGCCGGTAATGATTGACACCACGGATCCGACGGCCGTGGAGCTGGCGCTGACGTACTGCCAGGGCAAGGCGATCATCAATTCCATCAACCTGGAAGATGGGGAAGAGAAATTCGAGAAGGTGGTGCCGATTGCGCACGATTTTGGCGCCGCGATTGTGGTGGGCTGCATTGACGAAGATCCGGTGCAGGCGCAGGCGTTCACCCGTGAGAGGAAGCGGGAGATCGCCAAACGATCTTACGAACTGCTGACGCAGAAGTATGGAATGGCGCCGGAAGATATTATTTTTGACCCGCTGGTTTTTCCTTGCGCTACGGGAGACGAGAACTACATTGGCGGCGCGGTGGAAACAATGGAAGGTATCCGGCTGATCAAGGAGGCGCTGCCGGATACGCGGACGATCCTGGGAATTTCGAATGTGTCGTTCGGGCTGCCCGCGGGCGCGCGCGAGGTCGTAAATTCGGTCTTTTTGTATTACTGCACGAAGGCTGGGTTGGACCTGGCGATCGTGAACGCGGAGAAGCTGGAGCGTTTCGCCTCGATACCGGAGCATGAGCGGCGGCTGGCAGAAGATCTGTTGTTCCAGCACAAGCCGAGGGATCTCGCCGCGGACCATCCGCGCGCTGAGCTTTTGCGAGATGTGCCTGCAGATTGGCGTAAGCAAACAAAGGAACAGAAGGCGGCGATCAATCAATTTCATATCGCGGCGATTACGGAGCACTTCCGTACAACGAAGAAGAAGGATAAAGCGACCGGAGAAGAATTGCCCCTGGACGAGCGGTTGGGCAATTACATCATTCAGGGAACACGCGACGGATTGATTGCCGACCTGGAGCGCAAGCGGGCGGAAGGAGTGCCGCCGTTGGACATCATCAACGGGCCGCTGATGACTGGGATGGCGGAAGTGGGGCGGCTGTTCAACGCCAACGAATTGATCGTGGCAGAGGTGCTGCAATCCGCCGAAGCGATGAAGGCCGCGGTGAGCCACCTGGAACAGTTCATGGAGAAGGCGGACACGGCGAAACGCGGGAAAGTGGTGCTGGCGACCGTGAAGGGGGACGTGCACGACATCGGGAAAAACCTGGTGGAAATTATTTTGAAGAACAATGGGTTCGACGTGGTCAACCTGGGGATCAAGGTGCCGCCCGAAGAACTGATCAAGGCGTTTCTGGCGCACAAGCCGGATGCGATTGGACTTTCCGGGCTGCTGGTGAAGAGCGCGCAGCAGATGATCATTACTGCAAGCGACTTGAAGGATGCGGGGATTAATGTGCCGCTGCTAGTGGGCGGCGCGGCGCTGAGCGCGAGATTTACGGAACAGAAAATTGCGCCGAGCTACCAGAGCGCGGTGTGTTATGCGAAGGATGCCATGACCGGCTTGCGGTTGATGAACGAACTGATGGATCCGGCGACGCGGGCGCGGGTAATCAGCGAACACACGAGTTCCGGCAACGGCGTGAGCGTAGCGACCACGGTGAAGATCGTGGAAAAGCCAGCCGTAAAGCGGTCACCGAAAGTACGGAGGGATTTGCCGATTCCGGACGTCGCAACACTAGAGCGCAAGGTGCGGCTGGTGCCGGACTTGCGCGAGCTGTGGAGCTACATCAATCCGTTCATGCTGTACGGGCGGCACATGGGCTACCGAGGCGATTTCGAAAAGCACCTGGCGGCGCGGGAAGCGAAAGCGGTGGAACTGTTCGACGAGATGGAAGAGGTAAAGAACGAAGCCGCGGGGTTCATGAAGGTGCGTGCGGTGTGGCAGTTTTTTGAGGCGGAGGCGGAAGGCGAAACGCTGCACCTTTTTGCGCCCGGGGCGAAGGAACCGCTGCTGGCGTGGAAATTCAAGAGGCAGAAGACCGGCGACCAGCTGTGCCTGAGCGATTACGTGTTGGATCCAAAGGATGGGAAGCGAGACCACGTGGCCGTATTTGTGGTGACGGCCGGCGAGGGAATCCGGGAGCGCGCCGAAAAAGCGAAGCACGATGGGTATTACTTCAAATCGCACGGGTTGCAGGCGTTGGCGATTGAAAGCGCGGAGGCTTGCGCAGAATGGCTGCACCGGAGAATCCGCGAGGATTGGGGCTACCCCGACCCGCCGGAGATGACGATGGCGCAGCGATTCACCTCACGCTATCGCGGGAAGAGATACAGCTTTGGCTATCCCGCGTGCCCAGACCTGGAAGATCAGGCGGGAATCTGGAAGATTCTGCGGCCGGAAGAAATTGGCGTGCAACTAACCGAAGGATTCATGATGGATCCGGAGGCGAGCGTGAGCGCGCTGGCGTTTCACCACCCGGATTGCACGTATTTCAGCGTGGGCGAGAGCGCGGACGGGGTTTGATCTTTCTTATCACCCGGCGACGGAACGTCGAGGGCCCGGGACGGTGAATCCCGCCGGGGATTGCGCAACGAAAAGACAATATCGGTTCGCAAGTCGGGTATACTTGCGCGAATTTAGGGCATGAGAGCGATCAACTGGCGTGAAATGAACGGGGCGTGACCTGACGTCGAGGAAAACGAATGAACCCAGGCCCACCGAAATTATCCATTGTGATTCCTTCGTTCAATGAAGAGAAGCGCCTCCCGGCGACTCTGGAGCGAATCGCCAGCTACATCAACGCGTCAGGCCGAGAAACGGAAGTGATCGTGGTGGATGATGGCTCGGCGGACGGCACTGTGGATGCGGCGGAATCTTTCCGCGGGAAAATCGAGGATCTTCGAGTCGTGTCGAATGGGCAGAACCGCGGGAAAGGGTACAGCGTTCGCCATGGTTCGCTGGAGGCGCGCGGCGAGATTGTTCTGTTTACGGATGCGGATCTTTCCGCTCCCATCGAGGAAGCGGACAAGTTGCTTGCGAAAATGGACGAATACGACGTGGCAATCGGCTCGCGTGCAGTGAATCGAAAACTCATCGAAGTCCACGAATCCGGATTTCGCGAGTTCGCCGGGATCATCTTCAACCGGATCGTGCGGTTGATCCTGCGCCTGCCGTTCGTGGACACACAATGCGGGTTTAAAGCGTTCCGGCGCGAGAAGTGCAAAATCATTTTTGAGCAGCAGACCATTGAACGGTTTGGGTTTGATCCGGAGTTGCTGTATCTCGCGCGCCATCACGGCATGCAAATCGCCGAGGTGGCGGTTCGCTGGGCGCACTCTCCGGCAACGAAGGTGAATATGTTGCGAGACAGTGTCCAGATGTTTCTGGATGTGGTGATTATCCGGTGGAATGCGCTCCGCGGACGTTATCGATCCGGTCAAAAGTGAGCGTCACAGAATTCTGTTCTGCAATATAAAATAATCCACCCCCTATCTTGCTGGAAATTCTGCGACTGTTAGAAGTTCCTTGCCTCCGAGCCAATGTGATTTCTCGTCAATGCCGGATGTATGATGGAGGGTACCGCAGGCCGGATCGAATTTCGGGGGATGCCTTTTTTGAGCAAAGATCAAAAAATTCTTGTTGCGGGCGCGGGTGGATTCATCGGGGGCGCGCTGATTGCGGTACTGCGCAAACACGGCTACCGGCAATTGCGTGGAGTTGATATAAAGCCGTTCGATCAGTGGTATCAGTGCTTCGACGATGTTGAGAACCTTTCGCTGGACTTGAACCTGAAAGAAAATTGCGAACGGGCCGCGGAAGGCGTGAGCGATATTTACAACCTTGCCGCCAACATGGGCGGCATGGGATTCATCGAAGCCAACAAAGCGCTATGCATGCTGTCTGTTTTGATCAATACGCACATGCTGCAAGCAGCGCTGAAACACGTGGCAAAACGCTTCTTCTACGCCTCGTCCGCATGCGTCTACAACGGAGACAAGCAGAAGACTTTCGAGGCTCCATCCCTAAGAGAGGAAGACGCCTATCCGGCGCTGGCGGAAGACGGCTATGGCTGGGAGAAACTTTTTTCGGAACGCATGTGCCGTCATTTCCGGGAGGATTTCAAGCTCTACACACGTGTGGCGCGTTTTCACAATGTCTACGGGCCTTGGGGAACGTGGTTTGGAGGACGCGAAAAAGCCCCGGCGGCGATCTGCCGCAAAGTGATTAAAGCGAAGATTTCGGGAAAGCACGAGATTGAAATTTGGGGGAGCGGGAACCAGACGCGGAGTTTCATGTTCATCGATGATTGCACAGAAGGCATTCAGAAAATCATGAACTCCGAGATTCTGGAACCAATCAACCTGGGATCAAGCGAAGCGGTAACGATCAATCAATTGGTGGACATCACGGAAGCGATCGCGGGCATCAAACTGAAACGAAATTACGATTTGAGCGCGCCAAAGGGCGTTAACGGAAGGAACAGCGACAATACCTTGATCAAGAAATATCTGGGTTGGGAGCCAAGCACTTCGCTACGCTTGGGGATGGAAAAAACGTACCGGTGGATCTATGACCAGTACATGGCCAGGGAGCGCGGCGAGGAGGGTGTCGTTCGCGAATCCCCAGTTTCACTTTGAATCCGGTTTCCGGCCCCCCTGCGAAATTTGATTTCGAAGTTCTGTTGCCGGTCTTAAGAAACGCTACAAGACAGAATGAAATTCAGGGTTGAAGATTACTTGCGGTCGCGGCCGGTGCCGGGACCAACCCTGAAGCGTGAAAGAGCTTCGCCAAGATTCTGTAGAAAAACCTCGGAATTATAGACATCGGTGTCAATCTTGGTGGCGCCGTTCGGAGCTACCGGTTCGACCTCGTCCAATTGAAACTCGTGGGCGACGTCTTCAACGATTTTGGGTTGTATGGGCCGCTGCTGTTCTACAAAGCCGTTCACCAGCGAATGTTCGCACAAGAGATTGATGACGCGAGGAATCCCCAGCGAATAGACATGGATGGTTTCAATCGTCTTTGCGCTGAAGATTGGTTCGCCTGAGGCACCCGCAATCCTGAGGCGCTCCGTGATATATTCCCCCGTTTGTTGTTCAGAAAGCGGCGTCGTGCGGCAGCGAAGCATGATGCGCTGGCGGAGTTGGCGAAGCTGGGGAAGCTTGAGCTTCTCTTCCAGTTCCGGCTGGCCGGACAGGACGATCTGCAGGAGTTTTTCAGTGGAAGTTTCCAAATTGGTCAGGAGGCGTATCTCCTCCAGCACGGGATACGTCAGGTTCTGGGCTTCGTCAATGATGAGAACAACGGTTTCCCCGTCGCGATAGCGTTCCAGCAGCCAGTGATTGAGTTTGAGTAGCTGCTGGCTCTTGGATTTGGACTCACAAGCAATATCGAATTCGGCGAGAATGAAATCGAAGAGCTGGCTGGAATTCATCCGGGAGTTAAAAATGAAAGCGGTGCGTGCCCGGCGGTGATGGAGCCAGTCGAGAAGGCGGTTGATCAAGGTGGTCTTGCCCGTGCCTACCTCGCCCGTAAGGGTGATGAAGCCTTTGCGAGTCTGAATGCCGTACATCAAGCCGGTGACGGCTTCCTCGATCTGCTTCGTGAGAAAAAGGAAGCGGGGATCGGGGTTGACGTTGAACGGGTTTTCTTTAAGACCGTAAAAGCTTTTGTACATTAGGTGATGTCTCTTGTCCCAAGTCTTGATTAGACACTTTGCAGAAACCGTTCGCAAAAATTAACGCAAAACAAACGGCCTTGTATGCCACTGGAAATTCACGGTCACGATATTCTGAGTGTAACTGGTATTGCACCCCGGGCCTGCACAAACAGTCGGATTGATCTGCTGAATTTGCGCAGTATAGGCGACCGAGAAATTCAGGTTTCTCCCGATGGGGCGGTCGAATCCGCCGCCGACATAGAAGCTGTTATAGTCGCTCCCTTGAGTACCCGCCAGGCTCGCCAAGGGACGATTCTTCGCAAATCCGAAATTCGCGTGAACACTCCAGAGTCGTGTGATGCGTCTGTTCGCCGAAGCATTTACTTCATCCGCGGTCGAGCCAATCAAGACGCCGCTTCCCCCGCTAAGAGCATGAAAATAACCAACGGAAGCGCTCCCGTTCTGAAACAAACTTGTCAGGCTTACACCGCCGTTACCTCCCACAGTTTGCGATGCGTTGCCAACGGGGACGCGATAGTTCGTGATCTCCGGGCCCCCGAAAAGCTGCAAAGCCATGCGCTTGGTAATTTTGCGAGAATACGCCACGTTGACCATTTGGTCTCCGATGGCTTGCGGTTGGTTTTGATAGTGGAAGGCAGTAAACCGATAGTAGACGCCTATGGAATCTTCTTTCGTTACCTGATAGTTGTAGCCGATATTGCCCGTGTAGGAATTCGAATCCACGTTGCCCGCTTCGGTGAAGCGCAGGAGTCCATAAGCGCCTCCCAGGGTGATGGAACCGCGTGGGCTGGTTTGATAGGAAAGCTGGGTCACGATCGAATTGTTGTATTGTGGGCCAACTGCGGCGTAGATGCTCTGGTTCGGCAGCACCGTGCCGCCGATGCCAGGCACAGTCGGCCCGAGCGGTCCACCAATGCCAGGCACTCCCAATCCTGTGCCCCCTCCGAATCCGAACTGAGACTGCGGCAAATATGCAAATTGATCAAGGATCTGCATCTGCCAGCGTCGCCAGGTAAATGTGTCGCTAAACGCCAATTGCTGATACCAACCATTGTCTTGCCCAGGTTGATTCGTAACAAAACCGCCAGCGGAGTAATTGAGCGCCAGGCGAGAGCTGCTGCCCTGCTGCAATAGACTCAGATTTGCGCCAAAGAAATTATAGGCGTACCAGCTTCCAGAATTGGCGCCGCCAGTCGGCTGCTCCTGAATGGAGCCGGAGTATTGGAATCCGGGGACCCAGTAACTATGCCGGGATTCCGGATTGCCGACTGTGGGTGACTGCAAACCCGTGACAGGCATGGTGTCGGGGTTCCACTTATCAGGTTGGTCCTGAACCGCCCCTTCATCGAGGGCGGGTATGCCGCGACCGGCGGGTTTTGGCTCTGCCGGCGTATCTGGTTCCTGTGCCGTCACAGCCTTTGCCATAAAGACAAGGGCAAGCACCAACAGCGCGATTTTCCAGTTTCGTATTTTTATCATGACTTTAAGGCACCACAATCACATCGCCGGCCTGCAGCAGAATGTTGTCTTCTGGTTTTTTCCCGGCGATGACTTCCTTGTAATTGAAGGGGAGCTTGACCTGTTTCCCATCCACCAGGCGAAGCACATAAATGCTTTTGATTTTCGCAAACTGCGTGAATCCGCCGCAGCTCGAGAGCGCCTGTAACACCGTCATGTTGGGCAAAAGGGGAATTGCCCCGGCGTGCGTCACTTCACCGGTACAGTATACCCGCCGGCTGTTGATTTCCATTACCGTGACGGTGACTTGCGGATTGTTGATGAATTTTTCCAGGCCTTTGCTGATCGTCATGGCCAGCTCGTGGGCAGACAGGCCAGCGGCTTGCACATCATTCAGAAGGGGCAAGGAAATCTTGCCATCCGGCCGCACGGGGATTGTTCGCGTGATTTCCGGTTCCTTCCAAACGTCGATGCGGACAACATCTTGCGGACCGATCTTGTAATCCGAATCGACCGCCGAGGGTGTCGCTGGCTTTGCGGCCGCGCCCGGTTTCTGCGCTGGAGATTCCTGTGCCATCGCGAACTGTGCACAGAGTAGCGCAGCTGGCAATATAAACAATCGAATGCGCGAGCTCATGAGACCTCCCTCAGCCTTCATGCTTATCGTTGGAAACACCAATCTGCTTAATCTTGTATAGCAGGGATTTGTAGCTAATCTGCAAGTCTCGAGCAGCGTGCTTGCGGTTCCAATGAGTACGTTCCAATGCCTTCAGTATCAACTCGCGCTCCGCTTTTTTCGAGGCGGCCCGCGCCGCCACTTTCAACGAAGAGCCAGCGCCCGCTGAAGTGACCTTGGACGGCTCGGGACCGGAAGATTGCAATTCAGTCAGCGCGAGCTCGAAATCGCCAAACAGCACAGATCGACGGATGAAATTCTCAAGCTCGCGAATGTTGCCCGGCCAATGATAAGCGGACAATGCCTGGACCACCTTCTCATCCAAAAGCGGCGGGTCTTTCTTCAATGCCATTGAGTGCCTGTTGAGAAAATGCTCAGTCAAAATTTGAATGTCTTCAAGGCGCTCTCGCAGAGGGGGGATTCGCAGGCACACCCCATTGAGACGGAAATACAGTTCACGGCGAAAACGGCTGAACTCGACCTCCGATTCCAAGCTGGACGTGGCGGAGGAAACTAGGCGTCCGTGGCGCTCGGGGCTCGAGTCACTGTCTTCAGCGTCGGGGAGCAAGGAAAGCAAAGCGCGCTGGGCCGTTGAATCCAATTCCTGGACGTTGTCCAGGTAGATGGTGCCGCACGGGCTCGTTGAATCGTTGATCTCACTCAATCGAGGAATGAGGCGGGGGAGCAGGTCTGGATCGAAGGAGGCACAGTTGAATTTATGAAATCGAAGTTCATTGCTTGCTGACAACCGGTGAATAAGCTTTGCGTATGCGTCTTTGCCGGTGCCGCTTTCTCCGACGAGAAGAACGGGAATATCCGTCCGAGCGATTTCGGTGACCATTTCATTCAAAGCTTGCACGACCGGACCGAGTCCATAGGCAAAGGGGTCGCCCGGAGAATTGGGTGCCTGGAGGATAGCGGTGCTTTGGCGGTGCATGCTGTGCGTCACTTGCCCTATGTGTTTCAGGGACACCTCTGAACTGAATTCAGAGGGCTGGCTCATACGAAGTGCAACTTGACTGCCAGCCTGAGACGGGAGCAGTGTGAAGCATTCTCTACTAAAATACTTATTTTCAATAATCTACGAATAGAAGAGGAGTGAAATCGACCGGGGGTGAGGTGAATGTCCGCCGATTCTTCCACAATGTGGCAATTTGTTATCCCTACGTGGTACGCAAGAAGGTCACCCGGCAGCAGATATTCGTCTATGCTACATATTCTAAGTGAGTTACTTCGGCAAGGCTCGAAATTGTCTCTAACTCCTCTGCGCAGCGCGGAAAGGTGCATTCAGCATGAGAAAAGACTATGTTTGCACAACCTCTCCTGCCCAACTTGGAGGATTGTCTTTCCGGCCACATTCATCGCGCTGGCGATTCCATTGTGCGGGGGCTTCGCCGTAAGAATTTGCCCTGAACTGGCCCTTGTTCGTCTATTCTAAGCTTGCGGAAGGCCGCTGTCCCGCCTGGCCGAAGTCCCTGAACTCACCCATTTCCGATGACGCTCCGGATAGATTTGGAATGATTCCAGCCATGCCGATATTTCACCGAGATAATCAGAAGGTTGTGCGTGCAGCAGCGGTCGCCACGAGTATTTTGATGGCTATGGGTTTTCTTGCGGGGTGTGCTAGTGGCCCAGGAAACAGCTCGACTGATACTGCTCCGCCGACAGCGCCGACCAACCTGGCGGCCACCGCTGCTTCCACTACGCAGATTAATCTGTCCTGGACGCCTTCGACGGACAATGTCGGAGTAACTGGCTACCGGGTTGAGCGCTGTCAGGGAGTAAGCTGCTCGAACTTCGCCCAGATTGGCACTCCTGCTGGCACCTCGTTCAGCGACACCAATCTAACGCCGTCCACGGCTTATAGCTATCGCGTACGGGCCACTGATGCTTCCGGCAACCTCAGTGGATACTCGAACACAGCAAGTGCGACGACTCCCAGCAGTTCGACAGTCAGTGTATCGCTCAGCCCTAAACATACTGGCGTGACTACTTCTCAGAAGCAGCAGTACACGGCGACGGTCACGGATCCACAGAATGCAGGGGTGAGTTGGTCGGTGGACGGAATCAACAGCGGGAATTCGACAGTCGGAACGGTCTCTGCTACGGGCCTTTTCACTCCCGGCTCGCAAATTGGAATTCACACTGTAGCCGCTACCAGCAACTCCAACAACACCGTCAGCGCTTCGGGCTCCATCGCCGTAACCGATCTTCAGGGCGTGTTCCCCTATCACAACGATCCCGCGCGTACCGGTCAGAACTTACAGGAGTATGCCTTGACCACGGCAACCGTCAACTCCTCAACATTTGGGGTGCTGTTTTCTTGCCCTGTGGACGGCTACGTTTATGCGCAGCCCCTGTACATCGCGAATTTCAGTATCGGCGGACTGACACGCAACGTGGTGTTCGTCGCCACCGAACACGACAGCGTCTATGCTTTTGACGCGGATTCTTCCTCCTGCGTGCAGTTGTGGAAGACCAG
>Ga0206993_1039_pt1 | contig 31411 bp, 25 predicted proteins | sample Alteio_BWMinCont_7_FD_153499 | JGI IMG/M metagenome (GOLD analysis project Ga0206993, IMG submission 153499) | Enriched cells from forest soil in Barre Woods Harvard Forest LTER site, Petersham, Massachusetts, United States -... | ecosystem: Environmental > Terrestrial > Soil > Temperate forest >... | reverse complement strand
CAATTTGTCTTCATTCATTTTGTAGACTACCGACGTCCCCGTTATTGACGGATTATAGCGGAGAAGCGAATTGTGGAACAACGGTTTTGAACTTCCATTCCGCCCGCAGCTTTTCAAGGTCGCGATAGTGAGAAATACCAATCGCCTCAGATGACCTCGTCGGGTCCCATGGAGCCTGAGAGGCGGAGCAGGATAGTGACCAGCCTCAGGTAGGTATTGAGGCTTGAGCTTCGGGGCAAGACCGTGGCTGAGATAAGGCGGCAGGGGCGTCTGCGATATTCAGGGAACGCAATGCCACATCGTGAACGTGAGCTTTTTTGAACAGACAGTGGAGATTCCAGTAACTACACTGTCCGCATCATAAGCGCGGAGGCATGTGAGTTGTGAATGTGGAACCTCCTATAATAACTAAGCTCCCCTGCTTCTTCGCAAACCACTTCCAATCTGCAAGCCGTAAGAAAGCGCAGTTACCAAAACCAATGGGCACCCCGGCATCGGGTCGGAGTGCCTCCTCCTTGGCGGGCCTTCGGAGAATGGTTGTTCATGATTGGAACCCCCGGCCATTGTGCCCGCATAGAGACAGTAACCCCCATGAATGACGACGTACTCGCCAACCTATGCTCCGCCCAAGACCGAACCGACCGCACCGGCGCTCACCGGTGCCGGACTGCTGGGAGCACATCCACGCTCGACCCTCCGCTGGTAAGGGTGGCGAAGGAATTGTTACTCCCGAGGAGAAGGGCGCTCCAGTATGGCTGAAGAAAGTCCTTACTATTTCGCGTATGGCTCAAACATGGTTAAGCAGCAGATGGCGCTCCGTTGCCCCGGTTCGCAATTGGCCGGGCGTGCGCAGTTATTGGAGCACTCTTTTCTGATTACCGAGCGGGGTGTGGCATCGGTTGTACCAGCGAGGAATTGCGTCACGCTAGGGCTGCTGTGGACGCTCACTGCCATTGACGAAAAAGAGCTTGACCGATATGAGGGTGTTGCCGGAGGTCTCTACCTCAAGAAAGTCGTTGCCGTTCACCGGAATGACACCAGCGAGCCCGTCCAAGCACTCATCTATGTCGCCTCCAATAATAGTCCGGGTGCCCCTCGACCCGGATACCTTGAGAGAATTATTCCCGCTGCATGCGGACACGGATTCCCATCCGAGTATGTTGCGGAATTGGAATCATGGCTGGCGAGAGGGAAAATGCAAGGGTAAGTCCGTCGCCCACAACTGTGTGGTCGTTATGCCGCCTTTGGGTGTCGGAATGGCCGCCTCATCGATGCGGCATAAAGCACAGTTGTACAAGAGATAAGGAGAATCGCGAGCGTTCATCGCCGATTATTCCTCTCATACCCTGAAACTCCCGGATTCCAACCCGTGACAAACCGGAGCTGCTAATTTGCGGAAAGCTGTGTCAATACTTTCCTGCGGCGGCACGTGTCCAGCACCGCCGAATGTATCACACGCTCCAACGATTCATGCTCGAATGGCGGGGCCACATAATCAAACGCACCCTTTTCCATTACGGCCACGTAAAGCCGCATATCAGGGTAGGCCGCTACGACGATGATGCTGGTGGGCACGTTTTCCGCTTCGGCCCGCTTGAGGATACTCAGCCACGAGCCATCCGCCATACAGTTTTCGGCGAAGACAAGATGAGGCTTACATCGGTAAATGAGGTCGTCGGCGTCCTTGCAGTTTTCAACGCTATAAGTGTCCACTGATAGGTCCTTCAAGTTCCGCTTCAAAGACTCAAACGGCTCCGGGTGCCCATGAATCAGCAGAGCAAAGAGATTATTACTCAATTTATCCTCCTTTCCCCCAAGACTATTACCCGTTTTCGCTCCGAAATCTGCTCTCGGTACGCCTCATTATGACCAGGTCATGGGTCAAATGAATGAAGCTTGAGTTTTTTCGATTACCCTAGTGACGCCTGTGCCCGCAGTTCAACGGAGTTGGTTTGTCATCCGGCTAGTCCGGCTGGGGCAACATCGTGACTCAGTGATACGTGCCGCATGGCAAATTCCGCCGAGATGGCGAGGGCACGAGCGGCCCTTCGTGGCGGTGGGGGCAGAGACCCTCAATTTTGGCCGTGAGAGATTTGGTTTGCTGACCCATGGCAGGCCCGACCGACCCCATGGCATTACCGATAGGTATTCCCTATAGCCTTAACAATAGCGGACGAGCATCCCTTTTGTCAGTCGGGAACCCAACAGACGGTTTTCCATAGTGGACGGTGCCGAGGATGCAGGTCATTGTGCCGTCAACAATGCCTCGCCAGCTTGGTGAATAGACTTGTGGGAACCTGGGGACCACCCTGCCGCCCCAGGAGCATAAGGAAGTCTAAACCGAGGCTGCAATTGCCCGCTGGCGGAAAGTCAGGCGGGACCGGTTGCGCGATGGTTTTCCGGCTTCTTAACCCCTTTTCGTGGTCTGCCCGCAGTCAGCGCAGGCCGAGCGGCGCTGGGTCGGTAATCCCGGATGTGCGCCAATGGCACCACGGTGATTCGGTTGCATGCGGGGCAAATCAGGTTTGTCCCGGATAGCGAGGGCACGAGAGTCCCGTCGCCGCAGACGGGGCAATGGTCTCCATGTTTGGCCTCAGTTTGTTGACTCATGTTCAGCAAGTCAGCCTTTCCCCAGGCATGTGATGCCTTCTGGTTTTTGGTGTAAACGTACCTATTGGGTAGGACCTTGGAACAGCCAAAAAACCATTCAAGCCCGACCAGACTCCGAGTTCAATCGGGTATATACCTTACAGTCTGTCATTTCACACACGTCACCCTGACCTAACGAAATGATGATTGATGGAGTATCCCGAGTCCACCACAAGCGCAGGTTTGCCGCAGAGGGGGCAGCGGTCTCCAAGCTTGGCCGTGGTGAATTCAATTTGCTGAATCACGTCAGCCTCCGCCAACCCCGAGGCATTACCGATATATATTCCCTGAGAGTTTGAAACAATAGTGAACTGGCGTTCCGTTGTCGGTAGGGAATACGACGGAAGGTTCTCCTCGACGGGCGGTACCGGAACAGTAGGTAATAGGTCAGTATGAATCTGAAGCTCTTTGAAGCATTGACGGGGCATGCCATACTGGCAATATGGCTAAGCGCACAAATCTTCCCCGCAAGTCCACGCCGCTTGCAAAGGCAATTCTGGGCGAAAACGCTCATCCATATTTGAGATTTGAGAATACGCCACTATGGAGAGCAGTTAACACAGCAATAAACGACTTGGTCGAGAATCAGGATGTGAAAGAGACTGCACCGCGAGAATACGTTGTTGGCTACATCTGCAAGATTCTATCTGCCCGCAAGGGTCGTCTATTTTTAAACTGACCCACTTCCGAACAGCAAGGTCATAGGAATGCCACACAAACCATTCACTGGAACCTCCCCAGCAGCGGAACCACGGCATTACCGCCGGGACCGGCTGCAATTGTCTCCTTGCGCCAGGTCCAGTGGCGAAGCGACGCCGCATCTCTTGGGGGTTTTCGTGGCCGGTGGGCAAGTCATCACACCCTACCTCTACTGGCAACAAGCGCCCGCGAAGGGTATTATCCTGCAAGTGTGATGATGGGATTTGAGGGCCGCGAGTAAGTCATCCTGACTGAGACAGCAGTTTCATTCGGGACGGAAACAGTCTCGCTACCTCAGAGGAGTCCTCGAACCTACATACAAAAAACTCATGGCGCTCGTCGTCGGCAAGCTTCTGAGCATTGCGCTTCGCCTCGTCGAGGTCAACGAAGAATGCCCTCCAAACAGGCCCACCGTCATTGTCTTGGAACAGCCCAAATTGATGGTCAACTGGCACTTGTGCCCTCCATTCGGGAGACGCAGCCTATGCCGGATGCATTTTTTCGCTGTGAAGATAAGGGATTTTACCGCGAAATCTAGAGGGCGTCAATTGTCTTGCTCCCCAATTGTCTTGCTCCCCAACGTTCTTGACCGATTTCGAGTCGGGATGCTGTGTTGGGAGTGGCAGATGTAAGAGGCCGAATGCCGAAATTGTGGGCGAAGCGCGACGGCGGGCGGCATCCCAGATGTGTATTGTTAAGCTTCGTAAGTTTGTTTGAGGCTTCGCCTCGTTGTTTGGTACAGGACCGTCGTCGCCGCACGCCCGATTCAGGTTGACTACGTGCGGCCCCGGTAAAGGCATCGGGCAGGAGAGTAGCGCACCGTTAGACTGCGCTATCGTGGGCGCTTTGACTTTTTGATTGTCCAACCGGTGTCTGCTCCTCTCGCCGCCGCCGAAGGCTGCGCTTGTGCTGTCCCGCCCCGCAGGAGTATTCTTTGGTCGTTTAACAGCACCCACAATCTCGAGGATTTTTTTAGCCTCATGTTCGGGAGGGAATTGAATATGAGTCCGAGTCCGTGTGAAGCCCTCCGTGAAATCCAGCTTGGGAATCAACCCATTGAGAACTTTGCCCAACCGCGAGTCTTTGAGTCAGGGTTGTATGAAAAATATGGTGTGACGATTTCCGACATTCGGCAACACCTACGCGATTGTAAATCTTGCGTTTCATCCAGGCCAACTGCACAAAACCGATTGAGGGAATACGACGAAGAGCAGGCGGAGGCTCTTGGATTGAAACTTATGTTGCTCGACACTATCGTGAAAAAACGCCTTGAGAAAGAGGAGTTATTCGCTAAGAGCTTGGCGGAAGGCATGGCCACTGAACACACGAAGGACTCGCCTGGTGAGGATTTATATTACGGCATCGTTGAAGACTACAGTAGAAGCTTTTTCGAGGAGAGCAAGCCAAGGGTCTACTTATGGGCAATCAAGATACACGTGGTCGTTGGGGAATTAGCATTCCAGTGGTTGGAAACAATGGTCCCGCCCAATTTCTCGCGCCGTCGCTTCTCGTCTGGCTCTAAAACTACCAATATTCGATTACAAGATGGAGATTTGAACTCGCACCTAAAAGCGGCATCTGATATGCCAGGACTGCCCTGTACCGCAAGCCCCGTGCTGGCTCCTTTTTTGGTGCGGGCGCTTCTCCTTCACCGCGCGTTTCGTGGCCTGCTCCCGGAATTGGAACAACTGAAAACTTTGTTCACAGAGTATGGGCAACCTATCAATAAGGATGAACAGACTTTTGGCATTGATTGGCAAATGGTTTGGGAACACTACTCGTCGCTGGCAGACTCAATTGCGGGCAAGTTTTTTCCAATCGTCGGTAGCCCCCAGCTCAACTCGCCGCAGCCCACGGCCTTAACTTCGGAGTCCATAAATGATTCAACCCCCAACATTAAGCAGATGGTCGATGACTTGCTCCAGGGTCAAACGGCAACTATGGTCCACCTGATGGAAATGGGAAAGGACTTGTCCCACATTAGGGACAAGCTCACTGCATTCCCCTCAGGCACCGAATCGTCCGGCCTTAAAGAAGTCCCGCTACCGGAACTTATTTCAGCCGGTGAATCCGAGCGTCTTGAGTTCAAGGCAAGCCTCCGTTGGGACCACAAATTTCAGAGAGTGAACAAAGGCCTCCAAGAGGTAGTTGCCAAGGCAGTGGCGGGAATGCTGAATACTCATGGTGGAACCGTGCTTATCGGCGTGAACGACGACGGTACGGTGTGTGGCATCGAGTGGGATTGGGCGAACCTCGGCAGAAAGAACCAAGATGGCTTTGGACAAACATTAAGCCAGACCTTGTCTGATTTTCTCGGCCCCGAGTTTGCAGTTTTGTACTCCCCCGCATTTGAGAGTAGTGACGGAAAAACTGTGTGCCGTGTTTCCGTGAAACGCAGCCCCGAACCAGTCTTCTTCAAAGGACCAGAAGGGAAGGAGTTCTACATAAGAGCGGGAAACACAACCCGGAAGCTAGATTCTCAAGCCGCCACCAACTATATCCTCCGAAATTGGCATGCCAAGAAATGAGCCCATGCAAATCGTGCTGCGCTAATCGGCTGATTCCTTTAAGTTCACCAACACACAGTCAGGAGACTACCCGACCGCGGTGCAAGTTTCGTTTCCAATGCCGCGTCTTAGGTCTGCCTCTAGTCCGGTCCAGGCCAGTCGCAGCGGACGGTTCCCGGTCACCACGGCCTAAACGCCTAGCTCGTAGGCGTCCTGGTGGGGTTTCCCTTGCTTGTGCCCGTCAGCGAGAATAAGACAATCGTCACACGGCGATGAAATGTATCGCTCAAGGCTTGTACCGTGCGAGCGCGTCGGGGTCCCGGTCCGGTGGGAGTCCGGTTGTCAACCGATTACTCGGTCTGCACCCGGCCTCCACAGCAGCCCGGCCCCTTTCCCCTGTCACATCACCGACAGAGCCGCATCGGTCTTCGGCATCCGGGCAAGTTGGATTTCCAAAGCTACGCGTGAGAGCGCCGCATCAAACTTTCCGGCGGTGGCATGGAAATGCTCAACAAGCTGGAGGCACTCGTCAGTCGCTTGTTGTTGGGGCCAACTGCATTTTGCAATACGGCACTCCTGCTTCATGGATGAACGGACGACCTCGGCCATCATCCGAACGCGGTTGATAAGCTGGAGGCAGTCGTCGATTGCATTTTCCCGCGCCTTGGCTGCCTGCTCTAGCTTTTTGGCCGCTTCTTGAATGGCGTGCTCCGCCTCGCGTGCGAGGCGCTCCCTTTCTTCGGCGAGGTACGCACGGGCTTGTGCGAGGTCAGAGGGAGTTAGTCTAAACCATCCATCGTCGGTGCGCTTTCCGGGGAAAAGCCTCCGCAGGTGGTCCGCCTGCCGTTTCATGTCACGGAAATTGCTGCACACCCAAGCGACGATTTCCAGCGGAGGTGAAATCCGGGATTGCAGAGAGGTAATGCACTGTTTCAAGTATGCGCTCTGCATTATCATGTAGACCCCTTGCCACGCGCTGCCAGCGATTAGGACGCCCGGACCCTCGGGGAACTTTACTGACATCCTTGGGTCATTGCTCGGCTGGGCGGCCACCTGCTCGGGCATGACCCCTGACTTTTGTTGCAATGCTGTGTTTGTGTTTTCCATATTTATGCTCCTTCGTAAATTTCGTACACGGGGTAATACCAAATTTGGAGGGTTTTCAACTCGGGACTTTCAGTCAAGCCGAGTTTTTCAGCGCTCTCGCACGCCACTAAGCAAGCGTTTGGCCAGAGGGCAACGGGCGCGGAGGAGTCGATATCCCCCCTGCTGATAACTGTTTCCAAGATTAGCTCTATCGTGGTGAATCGGGCGGGAGCAGAAATTCCATGGGGGAACCCGCTGCCTGTGGAAGCGTTTAGAATTGCGTAGATGAATTCAATTTTTGGTTTGCTGATGGGTCAGCACGGAGAGCATCTACTGCCCAAGGGGTCAGCATGGGGTGCCCGCATCCTCCTGAGTGGGGGGCAGTGAACCTCAGGTATTTCGGAAATCAATGCCCGGTTCAGTATAAAAAGAAGTTTCCTCGGCTGAGGGAAGAAATCGGGGGGCTCATGCAGGGGCATCGGGTTAACCATGACCCGCAACTTTATGACGAGCTTTTGGCCTTGAAGAAATTGTTATGGAAGATTCCGTCAGCCTTTTCCCACACGCCCATTCCTGCCAAGCCGGATGACAGATGTGATTGGGATGATGATGCCCTTGAAAGTGATGGCTGTTGATTTCATCCACGTGGCTGGCGTGACCACATCAGCCTACTGAACTATTTCACCGCTGTTGGAATCATTAGCGACAGCCACCCTCATCGGGGGCTTTGCCACTTCTTCGGCAAGGTTGTTCCTCTGGAATGTCGAGGTCTATGGGAAGGTCCCCGATGCCTCGAAAGTCCAGGTCCAGTGGGTTGGGTTGAGGGCTCCCCTCAACAGCCTCGATGGCTAGCGCCACGACGGAGATGCTGTTGGATACCTTGACTACGTTTACTTCCGAACAGCCTTTGTCCATATCCATCCCCTTCCAGCCGAAGGCCGAGCGCCACCCTTCCGGTCTGCCGCAACAACCATCATCAATGCGAACTACGCCATGGCTCCGGCGTAGTTGTTGTCATCACCAGCAACTTGCTCAACCACCGAAGTTTCCGCCACAGCCTCCACCGTATTGGCATCGCCGCCGCCGTCGGAAGGCTGTGAAACAGGGTCAGGTATAGAATCGGACCCGGACAGCCTATCCACAGCCATCGGCACGGGATTGAAAATCACCAAACCTTCATTCTGCCATCCGTGGGGGACGCCTGACAACTTGGCGATGCACGCAATGAACTGGACGACAGCCTCACCCGTGGTCAGGTCCTTTTTAAGCGACGGCCACACAGTTGTGGCCAGGTCCTCGGCGGTCGGCTTTGCCGTTTTTGGAATTGGCTGAGTTAGACAATTCTTTTCCGGCTCCAACGTTTTTTTGTAACGCGCAATGAGTTCCTGAGCCGTGGCCCTCGGGATGGAGTGCGCTGCAACGTAGGCCGAAAATCCTCCTCCACGGCCTGGGCGTGAAACCAAGGTCCGAACCTCCAACAGGGTCCGTCCGAGGTCCAACCGGATGACCCGCAACTCCTCCTTGGTCTTCTTCCCTTTAGCTTCGGCCTGGTTGTGGACTGACCAGAGCCTCGTGATTTCGGCGCTCAATTCCTGCTCGGGCTCATGGCCCTCCTGCTCGATGAAAATGTCGGGAATGGCGGTCCCAATTGCTGAACTATTGATAACTTCCTCCATGGTGCCTCCTCTGTGATTTAGCCGAGAGCGGATGTCCGAATGACCCCGAAATCGCTCTCTATATAAGAGGTGGGTATTGTACAAACCAATTTAACTGGCGAGATTCACGGTTAGGGGGCAGGATGTGCCTGAAGTGCCTCGCTGGAAGGCGACCGGGTGACGGTGTGCAATTGGCGGGCGGCGATGTGGAGACAGGCTAGGGCATCCTGGAGGCTCTGGAGAAATACGACGTGAGTCACAGTGGGGATGAAGATAGGTTGCTGATTAAGCCTGTTGGAGCAGGGGCCGGAGGTTAGGCTGGCCAGCTACTATCAATGTGAAGGATTGCGGCCTCTAAATCGAGGAACCCGGTTCCTGTGTCCACCCAGCTTTCTTTAGAACAAAACCCAAAATAGAAAGTATTTATAGCCATGACCCCTTCGTAGGGGTCAGGGTTAGGGGTCTAGCTGAATCTTTTGACTCACCCTACCCAGGAGAATTATGCGCACCAGGTACATCACCGAGACACGTCAGCGAACTTATGACGCCATCCTCGCAGAACTCAGAAGGCCCAACCGATTGAGCTATCAAGACATCGCCATTTCGGTTGGCATCTCCATGCCCACGGTCATCAACGTCGCCCGGAAGAACGGATTACTTAACAAGCAACTCATCACCGCCGCCCTGGGTCAGGGGGTGGCGGGTGATAATTGATGGATTCATCTACTTCCCCAAGTGGGTCATCTACGAGGCGGGCGTTCCAGAGTATGTCCGCATCGTGGCGCTGACCCTATCTCATGACTGTGACCCCCAGGGGTTTTGTGACCCGGACCTGGACGGGCTTAGTCGTCCCCACCGGATATCCACTAAGCCAGCCGAGGCAGCTTTATTGGAACTCCAAAGGATGGGCAGGCTGGTTGGCCCGCCGTGGAGAATGACCGACGCCATCAATCCAGAAAGAGGCAGGAGGAAAACCAAGTAAATCCACGAATCTGAACTACGGGAACCATTCCATGAACGGAGGTTACAAACATGAGGTCAGAGAATCTGGTTACACGAGCGCGCAAGGAACTACACCGGCTGATTATCGAGGACCTGCGGGGGAAAATACTCACCATAGAGACAATCAGCATCAAGCACGGTGTGACCCAGCGCTGCGTTTGCAAGATAGCGAAAGACAACCACCTGCGGCGCAGGGACGCAATGGATAATACCGCCCAAACTCAAATCCTGGAGAAGTAATGGCACACGATACGCCACTTGAAGTCAGGATGCCCAAGAAGTATGTCGAGATGCTAATGCATCAGGAGATTACCGGTTCGATGCTCCTTACCATGCTCATGCTCTACACCTGGTCAGATTGGAAGACCGGAGTGGTGGAACGTGTCTCGGCAATGGGGCTCGCCACAGCCACTCATGATGCCTTTCACAAGAACACCTACCAGGACGCCCTAGTGCGATGGGAGCAGATGGGGGAAATCACCAGGGAGATAAAACAGGGGTCACACAAGCAGTTCCCGGTGACGATTCACAACTACCGAGCCCAGGCAACCAAGGTAGACAAGAAAACAGGTGAGTCCGTGACGATGCACTTCATGGTAAATGAAGGGCCTACGATAACTTATGCGCAATTTCTGAAGGGTGTCCGTGTGGAGGACTTGCATGAAGCACATACTGAAGGTGTGTCGGAAGGTGTGGATGAAGCACCTACTGAAGGTGTGGAGAGAACAAGTATAATCAAGCAGGATATCATTCAGGAAGACCTTCAGGTTAATCCTTCAGGTGACGTGCAGGAAAGTTCAAGTAGTAGTAGTTGGGAAACCGAGCCGGGCAAGAAAGTTCTAGAACCAGAAAAAACCAAACCCACGCTCAAGCCACTCTGGGACGCCTGGAAAGGCCAAGGTGGTTTAGGCGAATTTACAGAAAGCCAGATTTGTCTGAGCATCCTGTACCTCCTCTGCTACAGACCCAAAAACGAGTGGTATAAGAAAAACCTGACCGACTTCGGTTTTATCGAGCGTTGTTACAAAAAAATGATGCAGGACACTCCCCCTGGGTGGGAACGTCCTGAGAACCCCACTACACCCAACGCTCCTGCGGAGCCCCAAAACTCCGAGCCGCTGTGGGACCGCTACAAAATGGTCACGATGATTCAAACCCGGATAGATGAAGCTGTCCCCTATCTAGAGAAGCATCGAACTGATTACCAAGCCCATCCAGGCTGGCTGGAGGAATTCGATTGGAGGATAAATGAGAGTAGGAGCGATAATGCAAGCACAGTATCAGGATGACTGGAAAGAAAATGATGTCCCTACCCTGGATTTGCACAGCGCTATCCAGGGGTTTGATGACGTTGTTTACCCCCTGACCATGACCAAAGAGGAATGCCTTGACTTGTGGTACCCCGAGGGTGGCGGTGGATTCATCAAGCTGGGGAAAAAATACTACTTTGACAGCATTCGGGATAATGAGTATGAGAAGGTTGACCAACCTGCCTTACTTTGGAACAAGGAAGTTCAAGCTAAGGTCCTGGCTGGCCAGGAGTGTCCGGTTTGCCTGGGAAACGAAGGGGTCATCAAGACCATCTGCCGTGGAACGGTGACCAACTTCTACTTCCCCCTCACTCAACCCTGCTTTTGCCTGAGGGCCAAATACTTCCGTCAAATGCTAATAGACAAGCTCCCACCCAACCTGCGAGAGTTCAACTTTGGAACCTTGGCTCCAAGTCCAAAATCCAAGCTCTCCCCAGCCCGCCAGAAAGCTGAAATCGCATTTATCAAGGAACATAAAACGGAAAACTTTCTCTTCTTAGGTCCGCCCGGCAGCTCAAAGTCCGTGTTCGCTTCTACCCTATTCAGGTCCGCATTGGCTCAGCTATCCGCTCAGAAACATGGTCACCGAGCCGCTTGGCGAATTGATGCTCAGCATTATTACAACTCCGAGGTGGAGTTCGCCAGCGCCAACTGGGAAGAGAAGGCGGGGTTTGTCCACGATATAGAGCTTGATGACATCTTCAAAGCGGTGAGGGATGGACTCCGCCCCACTGTGTTGATTGAGGAGATTGACAAAAGAAAGCCCACCGAGTTCAACGCCGGGCTGCTGTTTTCACTGGTGGACGCCCTTGACCAAAATAATGGCCAACTTATCATGACCAGCAACCTCACCCGTCAAGGATTGGAAGACTTCTTTGTAAAGACCAAAGATAAACAAGTCCGGGAGAGCATCGGCGGACCCATACTCCGCAGAATCACCGACCCGGACAAGATTCGCGTTAGAGATTTTCACGCTTTATAACTGGTCAGCCAGCCTTGCCGGGCTGGATGACCATTTTTGCTATGTCTCTAAAGGAGACTCCCGAAGATGACCATTCCGGCTTGCGGTGCCTAGGGATAACATACTCTGGCTGAGATTATAAGATGTGGCCCATGCGGGCAGTTGACCGCGCTGAGATATTGTGGCTGATGGGATGGCCAATGGCTTGGATTCTCCCCGGCGAGATTTTCCCCCTGGTCGAACCCTGATTGCCGCTGGCGGCGCGGGCCGATGCAAGCAACGGCCATTGCGCCCTGCCACTTCAAGTCGGGGGACCTCGGGGCAAAAAAGGAGAGCCCCGCCGAATGCTGGACAGCGGGACTCCAAGCTGGCACTTGGTTCATTGGACTTTCTTGGTAGCGGGCTCCATGGTGACCAGATTGTGCTTCTGGCGGATGCCACGTTTCCCGTCACCCCCACCAAGTCTAGCGGCTTCCCTTGTACCGGTCGTTTCCGGCGTTCCTGGCTTGGGAGCGCTTCTCCCGCTGTCGCCCGGCGTCAAGGGTGCGCCGTGTGGCGCTCTGAATTTGTCACTCAAAAATACCCTTAATCCATTCAAAGTGGGATTAGACTCTTTATAGAAATACCCATAGGCGTCATCAAACTTCAATTTGCCGTTTTCGATGAGATGTCTAACGACATCTTCCAGTTCCACTCTGTGGTGGCGCTTGGCAATCTTGACCATGGGCCACTTGGCGGATTTGAACAGAAATTCGGGCACTTCCTGACCGTTATCTTTGCCATTAACCCCAGGAATCCCGAACGTGTACTGCGTCAATTTAGCCTCTTCCATTAAGAGGTCGATTAACACATCATTTGGTTCGACCGGCGTCTTCATTGTTTTCAAGCCTCCACTAAATTAGATTTTGCGGCGGACCCGGCAAAGCGAGTGGCAATGCCTTATCCGGGGGAGCCATTGCTGACCACCTCTCCCGTAATCCTCTGCGGAGCACGGGACCAGCACGGGGTAATACTGCCGGAAATCATTTTTCATCTCGCCCTAACTCTAAAATCCGCCCGCGCAACAGCCAGCAGCGAATAATCCGGCCTCGCCTCACCGCCTGCCAAATCCAACTGGCACAATGGCGAAGGGCACAACAGCAGGAACAGGGGATGAGTTGTCATATCCAGCGCAGAATTCTCTGCTGCTACGCCCGTACCGGGCTTGGCGCCGTAGTCGCTATTCTTGGGTCATCGCCAGGGAGAGATGTAGAGCGTGGGGCATATACGCCACGCGGCCGTGGACGCTGACCGGGGTCAGTCATTCCATACATGACCCTGTAATGCCCACATCTGACCACCTGCGCCCGATGGGAGGCAGTATTCCGGCGCATGACCATGTTGTACGGTTGGCGAGATGTGGTAAGAGGACAGTCCAGGCTAGGCCTGGTGTCCCTGGAAGTGCATTATTTTTTCACTGCGGGTCATGTTGAATCGGATTCTGTGATTTTCCTCAAAGAGCGGGCTCGCTAGAGCGTGACTCGGAGTGTCTAGGAAAGAGGTTCGATTGAGCGCTACAAGGGCGGCTATGAGAAAAAAGACCGCGGGGTTCGCGGTCCTCATGCGAATGCTGGGCTGGACCTTTTGGGTCGGACATCCTCCAAGATGGCGACGACCTCGGGCTGGCTTAGCTTGCCGCGTTCCGCAAGAACCCTACCAATTTCTGCGATGGCGCCCCAGTGACTGACCAGCACTTCCCGCACGGGGGGAAGTAAAACCCTCAGCATGAACGGCTCTGCTTCGCGGGAGTTGTCCAATGCGCGCCGCGTCCATTCCAACGCCTGGTCGAAGTCACCTCTGCACTGTCCAAGGGCCAGGGCAAACCAAGTCAAACTCGGTCGGAGTAGCTTCTCAAACGCCAGGCCCGCCAAAGATATCTGGGCCTCCACACAGCGCCCCTCATAGCCATATACTTTTTCGGATGTCGGAATGAACTGCCCCATGCTGACGCCCGGAATGCCATGGACCATACGCGGCTGGTCCTGTAGCTGTATTCTGTCGAACCCCTGACCCAGAAGCAAGCACGCGACAGCGTGGGCTGCCTCGTGGCACGCGGCATGGTAACGCTCGTCTTTGAACATCTTGTTCCTGGTCAGACTACCACTGGCTTCACGCCAGACGTTCACAATTCTCCCGCGCGGTCTCATAAGTGCATCCTTATCTCTTGGCGGAGGGTAATCACCAGGTTTTTCATCAAAGCCTTTGCCCTAGCCCACGACTCTTCCTTTGACCCACCCGCAACCCGGTCAGCCGCGCGTCCAGCCGCTTCGTCACTGCATACCTTCGTGGAAACAACTCCCGGTTCGGCGGCGCCTTTGCCAGTGGGCGTCATACTTCAACCGCCCTCCCCGGACTTCCCGTGACACCGAAGCTTGCCCGGCACTTCAATGGTGGTGAATACCCACCAGACGAGATTTGTTGCGATTTGGCCTGACCTTTTTCTCATTCGGACGGACCAAACCTTGTTAAGTGATTGGAAATATAGGGGGATTCCACTGCAAAGGGACGGGAGAGGAGCGGGGCGGCAGCGTAGCATGCCTTCGGGGAGGGGTCAGGCTCCGAGTTGGTATCCGGCGGAACTGGAGGTCAGGGCGAGCAAATCATCCAGGCCCTCCGCCAGTGTGACCTTGGTATTAAATCGCCGCAGTAACGGAAATCAGTTGCCCCCCATCACTGCGCACCATGCGCCGGGCTGGGGGGACTGGAAGCCCAACGTTGTCATCGCATTACAGTGCCCAGTCGAATCTACCGTGAATAAGTCTACGTGTAGTTCCCCTCCACCCAATACCTAATAAACAAAAAGGTTGATTGGCAGTATTGGGTGTTTTGTGGGGTTAAAGGAGGTCGGGTCATGGAGAGCAGGGTCATGAGAACGGGCGAAGCGGCTACTTTCATCGGGGTCAGCAAATGGAAGTTAAGACAACTTGTCAAATCTGGAAAGATTGGATTCGTGAGTGACGGGGACCGCACGAGTGCTTTGAGATTCTTGAAGGAAGATTTGGACGCCTATCTTCAAGCCTACAGGGTCCCACCGAAAACCTCTTGACTGAACGGCGATGGGAACGCTACGGTCGCAGAATCATGGCGTGGTCACCAGGAGAATTAACATGGCAGCCAAAACAAAACGTCCACGTGGCACCGGCAGGCTCTATCACCAAAAAGGTTCCGCCAACTGGTGGGTGCAATTTTATCAGGATGGCAAATGCCATCGGGAGAGCACTGGAACCTCCAACCGTCGCCAAGCTGAAGCATACCTTCGAGATAAAATAGGCGAGGCTTCCCAGGGCACCTTTGTTCCACGGGCAAGTCAGGTGACGGTAACAGACATTTGTGTCGCCAAGCTCACCAGTGACGAGGTTCACGCCAGCGATAGCTACGACACCACCGAAGGTCGCTGGCGTCTTCACCTGCAACCCTTCTTTGGCCACATGAAGGCTGCTGCGGTCACCACAGACCTTCTGGATAAGTACGCCGCCAAGCGCACGGGTGAGGGAGATTTGAACGGAACCGTGAATCGGGAGATGGGGTGGTTACGGTCAGCCTATAACTATGCCTTGAAGTCCAAAAAAATCCCACGGGCCGTCATCCCTCATTTCCCCATGTTGCCGGAGGCTAAACCTCGAAAAGGCTTTCTCCGAGATGACCAATTTGACGCCCTGGCGAAAGCGTGCCTCGCTGAGGGGCTCTACCTCCGCACTTTCTTGGAGGTTGCGGGCCGGTTCGCCTGGAGGAAGGAAAGCGTGCTCACCCTCACGGTTGGACAAGTTGACTTCTTCGAGAACACCATCCGGCTCGATGATAGCAAGAATGACGAACCGGTGACCGCCAAGATGCCTCACGTCATGCGCGAACTTGTCACCGCCGCCTGTCTCGGAAAGAGCCCCCAGGACACCCTGCTGACCTACCCTGACGGGAGCCCGGTACTGGACATCCGGCGTCAATGGGAGCGAGCTACGAAAGCTGCAAACCTTCCCAGCTTGTTGGTTCATGACCTCTGTCGAACCGGGATAAGGAATATGCGCCGCCGCCGCATAGATGAAACCGTCGCTTTGAAGATTGCCGGTCGAAAAACGGAGTCAATTCTGCGCCGTTATGATATTGTAGACGAGGCTGACTTGGATGACGCAGCTATGAAAATGGACCAACAAGTACCGAAGGTTATTCAAGGGCCAAATCAACAGCTAAAGCATAGTTTAGGCATAGCCGAGGCTGTTGAGGGTACTGAAGAGGCTGTTGAAAAGGACAGCCTCAAAGCTAAGGCCGCTGTGGTTCAATAGTTTAGCCAAAATCAGCCGACGTAGCTCAGTTGGTAGAGCATCGGTTTCGTAAACCGAGGGTCACCAGTTCAAATCTGGTCGTCGGCTCCACTTACAAAATTTGTGGCGCCCGATGGGCCGGATTCCTTCCCAACTCATTCCAGCCTAAAACCTTTGTTGCATTCCAATTAGAAATTAAATGTATCTCGCAGCTTTAAGCCGTAAGCCGATGCATTTTATTCGAGCATCAGCACGACGGCATCCTCGTATGGAACGGAAACGCGCACCGTGCCTGCCTCCAGAATTTGGATCTTATTGCTATGGATGTCAGTTGCCTGATGATAGCGCGATGGCAACGTGATGCTCTCCGTCTGATCTTGCGTCGTGTCGTTAACTACGACCAACAGACTGCGGCTTGATGGCCCTTCGATCAGTCTTGGCCTAAGCTTGGTGGATTGAACGGCAGGTTGCACGACGTTGCTTATAATAGAGCGCAGCAATACGATGCCAGCATCGTCACCGTTGTTGATGCTTGCGCCCAGATTTGTTCCCACGTAATAGACTTCACCTTTTCCAACTTTGTTCATTGCCGCCACCGTCAGGTCGCGATACCGGGCAATGGGTGTGGCGGAGCTTACCGTGATGGGAGTCAGGAAGCTATGCGCCCGCACTTTAAGCGGTTGGGGTAGGGAGAACTCGATTTCCGGCTCGTAGTATATGATCTCGTCAGCGGGGCGGACAGGCGGCCCACCAGGCGTCTCACTTGTCACCCAATCAATTCGGGGTCGTTGAATGTAATTTTCCCTCTCGCGGTAACCGAAGGCCTCTGCCAACCCATATGGGGGGATCACCGGATTGTAGAAACAGCGTTCGTCGAACAGACCGAATGCCGTCTCCAGGATCAGCGTGCCGCCATTCTCCACGTAGCGAAGCAGATCCTGGCAGGTCTGTTTCTTACCGATCAGATGCCAGGGAGCGATGACCACTTTGTAGCTGGATTTCCCCAGGTTCGCGGGTTCAATGAAATCCGCCCACAGGTCCATGTTCCACAGCGCCTTGTAATATCCGCGGAACGACTGGACGGAAGCGTCCTCATTGCCCGCCATCGCATACGTCAGAATTCCGTTGTCCTGGTCGAGCAGCAGGGCCACCTGGGGTTTGGGTAGGTAGTCTTTGAGAATGTCCCAATGCGCCTGGATGAGGTGATTATCCTTTGCGGCTTCCACAACGCGCTCCGTCTCTGAGCCGTCGCGGTCTACCAAACCATATCCCGTGGCCTCGCCCCCGGTGGCTTCGGCATGATAAGTCCAGTAGAGGATTCCCTTGGCGCCCGCGGCGACAGCCAGCCAGTTCCACAGCCGAATGTCACGAGGTCGCATGTGGAAGCCTTGCCGAAGCCCCATGCTGCCATGGCCGCCCTGGAGTTCGGTCATCCAGAATGGTTTGCCCGCGGCCTGCGAGCGCGTAACTTCGAACTTGGCGGCGCCGTGATAAACCTGCGTCTCGCCGCGAGGGAAGTTTGAAAGCCCCCAGGCTTGCACCTCCTCCGCCAGGCGCCAGCCGTTCATGCCATCGAGCGAGAAAGGTTCCACCGGGGGTTGATAACCACAGTGGCTTTCCAGAATGCTGTGCGGATCGGCCTGGCGGATGGCGTCAACCCGGAACCGCAACTGCCAGGTTGTGCGTTCAATGATAAAGTTGCGCCAGTCGATCCAGTCCAGGTACGTCCCCACCACGAAGCGCGGCGGGTCCACTTCCTTCCAGTCGGAGTAGCGTTTCACCCAGGCTTGGTTCAGCGCGTCCAGGCTGCCGTAGCGTTTTTCCAGCCAGCGGCGAAACAGCTCGATGGTCTGATCGCAGTAGCAGAAAATGCGCTGCTGCGGCTCAATCCAGATGTTGCGCGGCCAGGTGGGCTCAATGTGAACTTCGTTCCAGCAATCATAGGCGTACATGGAGGGATGCCTCGCGGCCATCCTGGCAAACTCATTGGTGAACCTCGCGGCCGCCTGCTGCACGGGCTCCCAATCAAAGCAATGGCCGGGCCAACCGCCGCTGACGTTGTTTGGGCTGTCGCTGAGCCGCTGGGGCGTTCCGTTGGCGTCCACGTAGCGAGTTTCGGGGTGAAGGCGCTCCAGCCAGTACGGAGCTTCCTCCAAAACCAGTCCCATCAACACGCGCAAACCGAATTCGTCGCAATACTTCATGACCTCCTCAAGGTCGTCAAATTCGAAGCGGTCAGGTGCGGGGTTGTAATAAGACCAGGCGGGGTAGATCCGGATGATGTTGAACTGGTATTTCTGAGCGATCGCCTTCAGCATTTCCCGGCGGACGGCCGCGGGAGGGTTGGGCGGCCGGTAAAAGGCCGTTCCATAAATGAAGGGCTGGGCCGAGGGCGAGAGCGAACCGGGAACCGCATCGCCGGCTGTCCCGGGAGGTCCCGCAAAGATCCGAAGCCCGCCCCAGGTGAAACTCACGGCCCCGCCGGCCGCGCGCAGAAAGCTCCGCCGCGAATAATCGCTCTTCATCTTGCCTCCAACTTCGTTTTTCGATTGCGGCGCATAGATTAACATCAGAGCGGCGATTTTCAACCCGCCAAAAGCGCGGAATCGTCGGAGCCATGGGAACGCCGGGGCCACTCCTTCAGGATAGCGTTTGCCCGGCCCGCCCCCTGCGATATACTTTCACGCACAGTTCACAGGAGGTATCGATGCGGCGCTTCGTCCTGACTGGATTCGCATGCCTGGCGGTTGCGTTCATGTTCCCTGGGGGAAATTCCGCGGCAGGACCGGCGGTGGCCGCGGATACCCTGGCCCCGTTGGACGGATATTCGGCTGACTCCGCGCGCGTGGAGCGCGATTGGGAGGGCAAATTTCGCGCCCTTCCCAGTCCTGACAACTTGCGCAACTACATGCAGCGGATCTCCGCGCGGCCGCACCACGTCGGCACGCAATATGACCGTGAGAACGCCGAGTGGATTCTCTCCCTCTTTCAGCAGTGGGGTTGGGACGCCCACATCGAAAACTTTGACGTGCTGTTCCCCACTCCGCGTGAGCGCCTGGTGGAGCTCGTGGCGCCCACGAATTTCAAGGCGACCCTGGAAGAACCGACTGTGGACGTCGACCCAACTTCGAGCCAGCATGCCGAGCAACTGCCCACTTACAATGCCTACTCCGCGGACGGCGACGTCACCGCCCCGCTGGTGTACGTCAATTTCGGCGTTCAAGAGGACTACGAGCAGCTCGAGCGCCTTGGCGTCTCCGTAAAGGGCGCCATTGTGATTGCGCGTTATGGCATGTCGTGGCGCGGCATCAAACCCAAAGTTGCCGCGGAGCATGGCGCGGTGGGCTGCATCATCTATTCTGACCCGCATGAGGACGGCTATTTTCGCGGCGACGTTTTCCCGGGCGGCGCCTGGCGGCCTCTCCACGGAGTGCAGCGCGGCAGCGTGATGGACATGGTGCTTTATCCCGGCGATCCCCTTACTCCCGGGGTGGGAGCCACGCCTGGCGCCAAACGCCTGCCTCTCGCCGAAGTTAATACCATCACCAAGATTCCTACCCTGCCTATTTCCTATGGTGATGCGCAACCGCTGCTGGCCGCTCTGCGCGGACCCGTAGCGCCGGAAGACTGGCGCGGCTCGCTGGCCATTACCTACCACGTCGGTTCCGGTCCCGCCCAGGTGCACTTGAAAGTGAGAGCCAATTGGGACACCAAAACTCTATACGACGTCATCGCGCGGATTCCCGGCTCGAGTTCACCGGGTGAATGGATTGTGCGCGGCAACCACCATGACGCCTGGGTGAATGGCGCCGAAGATCCCGTTTCCGGCGCCGTGGATGAAATGGAGGAAGCGCGTTCCCTGGGAGAACTGCTGAAGCAGGGCTGGAAGCCGCGGCGCACCATCATCTACTGCGTGTGGGATGGCGAAGAGGAGGGGCTTCTGGGTTCAACCGAATGGGGCGAGCAGCACGCCGATGAGCTTCGCCGGCACGCCGCCGTGTATATCAACTCTGATGGCAACGGCCGTGGATATCTGCAGGCCAGCGGTTCACATACGCTCGAGAAGTTTATTAACGGCGTGGCGCGCGATATTGAGGACCCTGAGACTAATCTCAGCGTTTGGAAACGCCGCCAGCTTCGCCTGATTTCGAACGGCAAGCCCGAGGAGCGCCATGAGGCTCGTATGCGCCCCGATTGGCGGCTGAAGGCGCTCGGATCGGGATCGGATTACACCGTCTTTGTTGATCATCTTGGCATCGCCTCATTAAATCTGGCATACGGCGAGGAAGATGGCGGCGGGATTTACCATTCCATTTACGACGATTTCTATTGGTACACGCATTTTGGCGATACGGATTTCCGTTATGGACGCGCGTTGGCCCAGACCGCTGGAACGGCCGTGCTGCGTCTGGCCGATGCGAATCTGCTGCCCTTCGACTTTACGGACTTCGCCGACACCATTCACACCTACTCCGACCAATTGAAGAAATTGCTGAAGGACAAGCAGGAGGAAGTGCAGGAGCGTAACAAGGAACTGGAGGAGGGCGTTTTCAGTGCCACTGCTGATCCGAAGGAGATTTCCGTTCCCCCCAGCAGGGAGGACCCTCCGCCCTATTTGAATTTTGCCCCACTCGATAACGCCGTGGACACGCTTACCCGCAGTGCGACGCGCTACCAGAAGGTGCTGGAAAAAGCCCAGGCTAACGGAGCAGTCGCTTTGGCTCGCGACTCGCTGCAGCAGGTAAACCAGACGCTGATTGAAAGTGAACGCCAACTGACACGTCCTGATGGCCTTCCCGGCCGCCCCTGGTTCACTCACCAGATTTATGCGCCGGGATTCTATACCGGCTACGACGTCAAGACCCTTCCCGCTGCGCGCGAGGCGATTGAGCAGAAAAAGTGGAAGGAAGCCGATGAGGCGCTGGTGGAAATCGGCAAGGTTCTCGACTCTGAGGCAGCGCTGATTCTGCGGGCAACTGAGGAACTGGAGACCGCTGCGCGGTGAGAGGTCAGACAAGCGACGTGCAGTAAGATCGTTAAAAGATAGGAATGCTAGGAGTCTTCGCTGGCGCCCAAGACCACAAGGTCAGCTTTGTCTTGTGGTCTTCCGGTCCGGCGCTTGTTCAGAATCAGCGCTTTGCGGCCTATGAAATTGACTGGAGTATCGCCGAGGGCGGCGTTAACTCGGCTCGCCCAAGCCTCTTCAAAGGTTACCCCGGTAAGAGAAGTGAGCAGATCGATCCGGCCGGGCGGTACTCCCAGTTGAATTACCTGGTAAGAATCAGCGAAATCGGAGGCCTTTAAGCCTAGAGAGGCCAACCCAAATCCCGCCAAAGCCGACTCCAACCGCCGGGCGTTGTCAGGCGAGTTGCGAACCAGGACGTCCAGGTCGCCCGTATAGCGAGGGAATCCATGATGGGCCAGCGCCACCGCGCCTACCACGAGATACTCAACCCCGTTTAAGTTGAGTGATTCGATAAACTGGCGCCAATCTTCCGGAAGTGGCATCGCTATCCTTATGCGCAATAGCCCGAAGTTGAAACAATATTTCCAGCCGTTCCGCAGGTGAGAGTTGGCGGTAATATTCGTGCGTGGCGGCCTCCGCCTCGCTGAAGGTTCGGAACTTGGCAATGACAGGCTTCATCCTATTATTTTATTCCCTGACGCCGGAAAGTCATACTGCAAAACGTCGTCGCTTCCGCGGTATCAGACTGGCGCTTCACCAGGCCCAGGCGTAAGCTTCGACGCGCGGATCGGCCCCGGCGCTCAGCACCCCGTTCTTTTCATCTACCATGATGCCCGCGTTCGAGCCCATCGACCACGCCCCGGCTACACTAAGCTTGTGGCCGCGCGCCACCAGTGCTGCCCGGGTGGCTTCTGGAATTCTCGACTCCACGGCCATTGCGCCCGGGTACATGGTGTGCGGAAATACCGACGAGGGGAAACTCGTGGTCGACCAGCGCGGCGCTTCAATGGCTTGCTGGATATTCATGCCGAAGTCCACCAGGTTGATTAGCGTCTGCATGGTGCGCATCACCTGGTCATCGGCGCCGGGACTGCCCATAATCGCGAAGGGGTTGCCGTCTTTCATCACCAGGGTGCTTTGCAGCGTGCTGCGGGGGCGCTTGCCGGGTTCCAGCGCATTCGCCTCACCGCGGGTCAGCGAGTAGTAGTCGCCGCGGCAGTTGAAGATGATTCCCGTGTCACCCATGACCACGCCGGTTCCAAACAGGTTGTGCAGGCTGGGTTCAAAGCTCACCATGTTGCGATCTTTATCCACGATGGCGATGTAGCTGGTGTCGCCGTCGTGGCTTGCATGACCGCTAAGCATTGCATGCGTAGGCCGGTCTGACAGTGGCCAGTCGCTCATGAACTTTTCCGGCGATCCCGGCCGCATTTCCAGCGAGGCTTTGTCCGGATCGATCAACTTGCGGCGCTCCTTCGCATAGTCTTTTGACAGCAGGCCGGCATAGGGAATTTTGATGAAGTCCATGTCGCCCAAATACTTTTCGCGATCAGCCATGGCCAGCTTGATGGCTTCAACATTGAGGTGGATGAACGCCGGGCTGTTGAGGCCGAGCGCCTTAAGGTCATACCCTTCGAGCAGGTTGAGCGCAATCAGTTCAGCCGGCCCCTGGGTGGCGGAGGCATTCTTGTACACCTGATAGCCGCGATATTCGACGGAGACGGGCGCTTCGAGCTCCGCCGTGTATTCGGCAAAGTCTTCGTAGCGGAACAGTCCGCCATTGGCTTCGGAGAAGGCCGCAAATTCATGCGCGATGTCGCCCTTGTAAAAACGGTCGCGCGCCGCCTTCAGTGCTTCATGGCGGCCCTTTGACTCGTTCGCCGCTTCGGCCTCAACCAGCTTCTTCAGCGTGCGGGCGAGGTCGGGGTTCCTGAAAATCTCGCCGGCCTTGGGAGCCTGGCCATTGGGCAGATAGATTTTGGCTGTGGTCGGGTACTTGCGAATTTTATCCACCCGCCCAATGATGCGGGCGCGCGCTTCACTGAGGGGATATCCAGTTTCCGCGAGTTCGATAGCCGGTTGCAGAACCTGCGCGAAGCTCATCGTGCCCCAGCGGTCGAGCAGGAGATACCATGCGTCCACGACTCCCGGAATTCCGCCGGAAAGCAGGCCATCGCTATCCGGAATTTGACCGCCGCTGTTCTTTTCATACCAATCGATGGTGGCGAGCTTGGGCGCGCGCGGCTCGGCGTTGATGGACACGACCCTGTGATCGCGCGCCGAGTAGAGAAGGATTTCCGCGTCGCTGCCCACGCCGTTCAAGGGAAAGTCCGTCACCGCCAGCGCCGCCTGCCCGCCCACAATCGCGTCAAAGGCGTTGCCGCCTTCCGCCAGAATTCGCCGCGCCGCTTCGGTGGCTTCCGGCTTCATCGATGACACCGCCGCATGCTGGCCGCGAATGACCGGCCGCATGGTTTGCATATTGATTTCCTGCGCGCGGGTCAGGGGTGCGATGCCAATTAAAACGAGCAACCAAGGAACGGTCAAGCTTCGCCGGGCTGCGTCCATGAGGTCCTCCGTCGGTAGGGTCGGTTGGCCTGAAGAGACAATATATCAAGACCACGAGGCGTCGCGTCAAACAAAAGTGCGGAAGTTCAGTGATGGCGAAGCGTGAGCTGATTTCGACATCTGAGGCGGCAGGAGAATGCGCAAGTTATTGTCAGTTAAAGAATTCTTACACTTATTCCACAAAAGTGCCGTAATAGTTACACCGTTGCGCAGGGCGCTTGAGGGCGTCCCAGAGCACGCACAACTATTGTATACAAAGGAGTTAGCTGTGAGGTTCATTATTGGTCTTATTCGTGCGACAGGCAAGGGCGAGGTACTTTTAGTCCACCATGGGGAGGTTCTGAGTTATGCCTCAAACGAATCAGAAAAATAGTCCACCCGACAGGCAAGTGCAGGGCAAAGAGGGAATTTACCTGAATGACCTTGCTGACGGTGCTGTTTTGGATATCGAAACGCAGCATCATCACTATCGGCTCGTCAAGCGTGCTGACATTCATGTGCGCATTTCAGGTCATCCCACTTTTTGCCCCGAGCCTATCGACGTGGAAATTGAAGGCTCCATTGAAAAAGGGCCGACGCTGGTGCCCAAGCCGGGCTTTATTGGCCGCGGGATGCACCTGATCATGAAGCATCCCAATTTTGGCTGGGTCACCACCTCACGGATTCGCGATATCCACAAACTGAGCTAGTTGCCCATCAAGGCAGCCGCTCCTGCGGATCTCCAGGCCCTTCCCTTACAACGCAACAAATCGGGACTTTCCTCCTCGTCGGGGGAGGGAAGTCCCGCTGACTACCTCACAACTCATCCATCTTCTATTTGCCGAACCCCATTATTGGAATTAGTATTTGCACCGGCGCGCGCGCACACTCGCGCCGAAAAAAGTTCTAACGACGGAAGCAGGAAGTCAGACTCGCAAATACAGCGGGGCTTAATACAGGGGGCCATCATGAAACGTCTAATCACCGCAGCGTTAGGATCGGCGCTGCTGGCTTCATTTCTAATTTTTAGGGCATCGAGTGGTTCCGCGGCCGACACGCGGCCAACAATCAATGAACAAGCGCCTTATGAAGATGGCCGTCCGCAGGCGAAGCTGCGTTTGGAAGCGGAAGACAAGGGAGTGGTGTTGCATCACGGCGGAGGGCCGCAGGAATGCGACAAGTACGGCGCGCGTGACGTCTGGGTGTATGCGGTAAAGGGAAAGTATTACATGCACTACGATGCGGCGGGACAGGAGGGTTGGCTCTGCCCGCTGGCCACCAGCGATGACCTGATCCACTGGGAGAAACATGAGCCGATTCTACCGCTGGGTCCGCCCGGATCGGACGATTCCAAGTCCGCGAGCTACGGCGTGACTTATTTCGACGGCAAGACATGGCACTTGTTCTACATGGGTACGCCCAACACCGGGCCACCGCCGGACCGCGTGCCGGGGTTCCCTTATCTCACCATGAAAGCGAAAAGCGCCTCGCCTGCGGGTCCGTGGCAGAAGCAGCCGCAGGTGGTGCCGTTTCGTCCCCAGGCAGGAACGTATTACAGTGCCACGGCCAGCCCCGGTTTCATTGTGAAATATCGCGGAGAGTATCTCCAGTTTTTCAGCGGGTCAGTGCACGAGAACCACAAGATCCGCAGGACCATCGGCATTGCGCGCACCAAAGATCTGAACGGCGCGTGGACCGTTGATCCGCAGCCCATCGTCCCGCTGGCAGAGCAGATTGAGAACACTTCGCTGTACTACCAGGAAGCCGACAAGACCTGGTTCCTTTTTACCGACCACATCGGAATCAAAGACCGGCATGAGTACACCGATTCCATCTGGGTTTATTGGACCAGGGACCTCGACAAGTGGGACACCGCCCACAAGGCCGTGGTGCTGGATTCGCGGACCGTCAAATGGTCTCAGTATGTTGTGGGTTTGCCGTCCGTACTCAAAGTGGGAAATCGTCTGGCCATCTTCTACGACGGGCTGGAAGGCGAAAAGATCAATGACATAGGCCGGGACGTGGGCCTGGCGTTTCTGCCGCTGCCCATCCGATTGCCGCGCGATTAAAAGTTGGGTAGCAGAGTAGGGGCGCCCCTCGTGGGTGGCCGCAGGTGATGTGGCATGGCCATCCTGGCCATGCTCGGACACGGGCAGGATGCCCGTGCCACATCTCTCGTGCCATGGCCATCCTGGCCATGCTTGGACACGGGCAGGATGCCCGTGCCCCGTCTCTCGTGGCATGGCCATCCTGGCCATGCTCGGACACGGGCAGGATGCCCGTGCCACGTCTCTCGTGCCATGGCCATCCTGGCCATGCTTGGACACGGGCAGGATGCCCATAAGCGCTAAGATAAGGAATGCGCTTAAATTTGTGGTTTCCTTTTTCGGCTGGCTTCACCCAGGGCCGCGGCGATCTGATTCCAGCGGTTCAGGAGCCCGTCGAGTTCTAAGGCAGGAACAATACCCTGGATCACCTGATGAAAAGCGAACTGGAATTCACGCCAGCGACTGCGGGTGGGAGGCTTCTTGGTGCCAGTAGTAGCCCCAGGGGGAAATGGCGCTGCCGATACGCACCAGATTTTGACTCAGCAGTGCCACGAATAGCTTGCCGTAAAGCCAGGCGCGGCTGCTGCGGTCGTCCTGCTTGGGCACATGTCCCAGCTGGCCAATCGACTTGAAACGCTTGAAGGTCAACTCGATCTGCCAGCGCAGACGGTAACACTCCAATACGGTCCGTGCCGTGACCGACCGGCGCGGCAGGGTGGTGAACACGAGCACGTAACCGGCGTATTGCTTGGTCTCTTCGGTCATGGCCCCTTTGCCGCGCTGTTGCTTATTGAGCAGCTTGCGGTGTGCCTTGCGAATGGCTTCTTCACTTTTGCGCAGTCCACAAATGCGTCCGGAGATACGTTGATCTCCGGCCCTTACCCAGACCGGCCAATCGAGGGTTTCTCCCGCGCGCTCGATGGCCTGCAACTTCTGCCGCAGGGGAAAATGGTGGCCGCGCTTGTCATATAAGGGCAAGGCCAAGGGATTTAACCGTACGCAGATGTTCGCCTCGTGCTGCACCACGGCGGCGACGCCCGCCGGGTGAGAGTAGCCGGCATCGGCCAGCACCAACTCGCCGGCATGGAAGGAAAATCGCCCCAGCCGTTCTCCCGAGCGGGGACCCTTTACCGGGGTGAGTTCCAGGAAATCGCATTCCAGTGAAGGCAAGCGCAGGCTGTAGTGGATACGCCATTGGCTCCCGGTCTTTCCCGGTTCCTTCACCACCGTTGCATCCAACAGACGTACCGGGTGACCGTGCAGGGCCGGTTGCAAGTCCACTCCGTTTTCCTTCCACAATCCTTGACACAACTGCCGCAGCCAGGGCTCCGATTGCCGCAACCGATTCAAAAGGGTCACATCGGAAACATCCGCCAGGCCCGCTAACTTAGCATGCACGGCCGTCTCCCGCAGCGACCAGCCGCAGCCCACATGCAGTAACAAGGTGCGCAGCAAATTATTCAGCGATGCAAATCCGCGCAATCGCTTCACGGCACCGGTAGTCCTTCCCAACTCTTCCCAGTCTGCGGGGAACAACTGGAGCAAAATCCGCCAATCTTCGTCGAGTGCTGTCATGCCCAAACAGTAGCGCAGAACGACGGAAATAATCAATCCTTATCTTAGCGCTTATGGGCAGGATGCCCGTGCCACATCTCTCGTGCCATGGCCATCCTGGCCATGCTTGGACACGGGCAGGATGCCCGTGCCACGTCTCTCGTCGGGCCCCCCGTCAAAACGGCTTAGAGGAATTGCCCTGCACCGGTTGAGGGTATATATTCAGTGGCGCTCGGGGCGGCTGGGATGCCGCCCGCGGCACGCTGCTTCGATCGCCATCACGCAACAACAATTTCCCGCAGGAGGAAAGCCTGTGCGCAAGCTGGTTATTGCCATAATTGTGGTATTGAATCTGGTTACCATTACCCGGGCGCAAACGCCGGCGCCCGCCACGACGACCAATCCCAAAGAGTTCACCGCTCACGTGGTAGGTTACGCCCACATGGACATGGCGTGGCTGTGGCGCTGGGAAGAGTCAATTCACGATATCATGTACAACACTTTTACCAACCAGCTCAGGTTAATGGACCTGAATCCCGACTACACGTTTGCGCAGGACCAGGCCGTGGTACTCGACTCCATGGAGCACTTTTATCCCGATGTTTTCAAGGGGCTGCAGCAGAAGGCTCGCACCGGAAATTTCATTCCCGCCACCTCTGGCTGGGTGCAGATGGATGAAAACGTTCTGGACGGCGAATCGCTGGTGCGGCAATTCCTGTATGGCCAGAAATACAGCAAGGAGAAATTCGGCCACTACGTGCGCTTCGCGTGGCAGCCGGACGTCTTCGGCCACCCCGTCACGATGCCGCAGATCGCCAGCAAAGCGGGAATTGAGTTTTATGTCTTCAATCGCCCGCATGACAAGACGCGCCCGCCAATTATCTGGTGGACGGGCCTGGATGGGAGCCGCGTGATTGGCTACTCGACTCCCGGTGAGTACACGCAGACGCTGGATCCCGAGCACATCACGGTGCGGGGCATGATCAGCGCCCAACGCGCCGGAGTGAAAGACATTCTGGTGCTCTACGGCAAGGGTGACCACGGCGGCGGTCCCAATCCTGAGGACATCGCGGGCATCGCCAAACTGAATGCCTCACCCACCGACGTGCGTGTGCGGTCAACCAACGTGGCGAATTACATCGATCTTCTACTGGCTGAAAAGAACGACTTCCCGGTTTACGACAAGGAGCTGAACCCGGTTTTCCCCGGCTGCTATACCACCCAGGTTGATATGAAGCGCCACAATCGGCAGACCGAGCAACTGCTGCTGAACGCGGAGAAGATGTCGGAGCTCGCGGCGTTCTTCGGTTATCGCGACTACTATCCGGTTCGAGACATCAGCTACGCCTGGAAACTGGCGCTGCTGAACCAGGCGCACGACCTGGCGGCGGGATCGGGAATCGGGCCCATTTACGCCGACGCGGCGAAACAGTACGAGGAGATTTCTGAGCGCGGCCACCGTGCCCTGGACTTCTCCCTGCAGAATCTGGGTCTACAGCTTGATACCCGCGGCGAGGGTGTGCCGCTGGTGGTCTACAACCCGCAATCGTTTGACCGCACCGGACTGGTGACGGCGGAAGTCTCCGCCTTCACCCTGCCGGCACGCATGGTGGCCGTGCATGGCGGGGAAAAAGTTCCCGTGCAGATTTTGAAAGCGCCGGAGAAAGCGGGGATTCGTGAGACCGCCACGGTGGCCTTTGTGGCGCAGAACGTTCCCCAGATGGGTTTGAAGCTTTACCGGCTGGTGGCGGACACCGGAAACGGCGCGGCTGCGTCGTCCGTCCGGGCAGGTTCCAAACCCCGGCCCTGGCTGGAAAATGAATTCTTCCGCGTGGAGATTAATCCTGAGACCGGCAACATCGCGCGGCTCTTCGACAAAACGAATAAGCGTGAAGCCCTGCATGGAGAAGGGAATTCGCTGACCGCGTGGGAGGATACGGCGGAGCAGGCGCGCAAGGATTCCAAGGAATATGCGGGGCCGGCGTGGGACATCGGCTTGACCGGCAAGAAATGGGACTTCGATAAAGCGGCGCGCGTGGAAGTGACGGAGCAGGGACCGGCGCGCGCCACGGTTCGCGTGGTGCATCGCTTCCGCGATTCGGAGTTCACCCAGGACATCAGCCTCAGCGCCGGCGTGCCGCGCGTTGACGTCGACATGAAACTCGGCTGGTATGAGCGCGAGGCCTTCCTGAAGGCGGGCTTCCCGATCGCCGCCACGTCCAACAAGGTCTCGGCGGAGGTTCCCTACGGCGTCATTGAGCGTGGCCAGACGGGGGAAGAGAATCCGATGGGGAAATGGGTGGATATCTCCAGCTCCGACTATGGCGTCGCCATCCTGAATAACGGCCGCAATGGTTATGATGCACGGGATAATGCCATCCACCTGTCGGTGATTCGCGGACCGTGGGGGCCTGACCCGCGCGCCGACGAAGGTGAGCACAACTTCAGCTACTCCATCTATCCGCACAAGGGAGGCTGGCGCGAGGGCCAGGTGCAGTTCCAGGCGCTGGCATTCAACTCACCACTGCTATCGATGCAGGAACCCCAGCACCCCAGCCCACAGATTCAGTGGGCCAGCCACAAGGGCGGCTTGCCGGACGTCTACTCGTTTATCAAAACCAACAGCGATCACGTGGTACTGTACGCGCTGAAACAGATGGAAGGCTTCTACGATACCGACGCCATCGCGCGCTTCGCGGAGATTGAAGGCCGCGAAGGCGACGTGACCGTTGAACTCCCGCGACAGGTGGTGGCCACGGAGACCACCCTGCTGGAAGACGTCAGCGTGGGGCCGGTGGGGGAGGGCACCACGATCAAGTTCCACATGAAGCCGTGGGAGATTAAGACGCTGCGTTTGGCGAAGGTGAAATAGAGGAACGCGGCGGGCCGGGACTGGAAAAGCAAGGCAAAAGGCAAAATGCAAAAGTCAAAAGTGAGAAACGGCAGAATCTAACGCCTATCTTTACGATAATTTGGACAGGGTGGAATGGAAACTAACCACGCCACCCTGTGGCGTTATTCTGCATCCAAATAAGTTAACGCATTAAATCCCTTGATGGACCCAGGAGAAATGAAACATATATCAGCACGTTGGTTCTGGTTATCCTCAACACTCTTACTCTTGCCATTTTTGTTTTTGACGCCCAGCGCTGCTCAGGCGGCTGACCCTGTTATGCCTCCCTGTGCTGGAAGCATGAACGTTTGCCGTTTCCGCTTGATGGTGGAGCCGGCGAAAAGCGGGCAGCTTCTGCCGGTGCAGGCCATCAACATTATTGAAGCCGGCGTAAAGCTGAAGTATGAGCCCCTGCATATTCCCCCAGCGATTCGCGAGCGGGCCAAGATCGCGCTGATCGTGGTGGGAGTCCCCAAGGCGGAAGTGAAGGCGGAAGCGAAAGGGAAGGCCGGGAAGGGAATCGACGCACCGGACAAACCGGATAACGGAAAAGATGCTGACAACGGGCCGAAGCAGAATATCCACGTGCTGGAAGCCCGCATGGCGAAAGACGTTCAGGAGTGGACGATTCCCGCGCGCGCCACGGTGGTGGGCGTCGTGTTCGGTCCGCACGGTCTGGACGTGAAGAAAGTCAGCTCCATGGTGGATAAGAATCCCGACCTGATTCCGCAGTTGACCGAGTACGCCGAGCAGACGGCCAAGGTGGGAGCGCTGGTGGAGGCGCTGGCCGAATACCAGCAGAACCCGCATCAAAATCGCGACGTCAACGCGGCGCTCACGGGATTTGGGACCAATTACAACGTGGCCATTCCCAAGATGGATCCCACCCAGCCTTCCAGCCAGCAGGCCGCTCTGCTGATGCAGGCCATGATGCCCTCGCTGCAGTCGTTCGATCCCATCACCTCAACCTCAACGGGAATGGTGACGCAGTCGGCGGGGTTGGCGGGGGCCGTGGCCTCCATGTTTTTCGGCTCGCCAGTAGGATTGGCGGCGGGCGGTACGTCATTCATTCTGAACATGCGCACCATGGTTTTTCCTGACACGGACTTCCGCTCCGCCTTTGCCACTCCATTTGAAACCACGGGCCTGGCGATGTGTGCCAAGAACGAGCCGGAGAAGCCGCGGACGCGCATTGCGTATCTCTGGATGATGAAAGTCCCCAACGTGGCGGCGCCGCCG